>OOBS01000023.1_pt1 | contig 113867 bp, 147 predicted proteins | sample 1671381 | NCBI WGS metagenome assembly OOBS01 (sample SAMN06348151, study PRJEB24527) | human gut metagenome | biome: human gut; feature: ankylosing spondylitis patient; material: feces | host: Homo sapiens | place: China | collected 2015-10 | reverse complement strand
TGAAAGTCAGGGCTTTGTGATTTTTTTAAGAATCAGGGAGTTTTGACACACCCTCTGTACGACAAATTCAAGGTGGTGGCACAAGTAAAGAACGCCGAAGGCACCTTCGGCACACAATATTATATGGATGACGTTGCCACAAAGAAAGGCTCCTTGTGGCAGTCGGCAAACATCTACTACTGGCCCGGCAACCGACAGCTGAACTTCCTTGCATGGGCTCCTGCGGATGATGGCGTTTTCACGGAGACGCCTGTTTATCCTGCACCTGACGTGAAGAAAACAACGATAAAATATACTGTACCCGACGATGCTCTAAAGCAGCCCGACATTATGGCTGCATACACAGGCTATATGTCCAATCCAGGCACGGGCTCGACGTGCGCTCCAGTAAACCTGCAATTCAAACATCTGTGTACAGCCGTGAAGATATTGACGGGAGCAGAGATGACCAATGGCTCTATCCAGAGTGTGAAAATCACTAATGTGCACAAGTCGGGAACCTACGACATGGCTACTTCGAAATGGACGCTCGACGGGGAAACCACCGACTACTCTATAGCTCCAAACTATACTACCACCACAACCACGCCCAACGGCACAATACTATACAACGGCGAGGCGGCTTTCATGCTGCTGCCACAGACATTGGGCAAGGACAGCAAACTCGAAGTGGTGTATAAAGACAAGAATTCGGGTAAGGAACGAACCATCAGCGCTACGCTCAACGGAGCTGAATGGCCTATGGGCAAAACCGTGACCTATCGACTCTCGATTTCGCCTTACTACGAATTGGAATTTACCGAAGACCCCGGACTGCAAGACGCACACTATGTGATTTGTCCAATCAAGATAAGGTCGAAGTATCTGGAGAATGGATGGACGCTGACATCAAAATCGCCAAAGGTGACGCTTTGCAAAGAGCTTACCGACTTGACCTCGCTTGGATACTGGGTGGAGGAAGACCGAGGCACGTCAAGCATTTCGGGTACAGGCGATGGCGAAGTGACGGTGTATGCCTTCCTTGAGGAGAACATAGATAGGGCAAACCGAAAGGTGGATCTTGAGCTTAAGCCAAACGACTATCCCAAACAGACTCCTGTGGTATATACTCTCGAACAGTTGTTCCCAAGCTGGAATACCGAAGGATTGGGGTGCGAGCGTTTAGAGGACAAGGTGTCGCCGTGGGGATTCTTGTGGGATAATGATATGAAAATCACCTATGACATGAGCGATGCTGGTGGTCATGGTATATTAGGTCCAATACGAAGATGGATTATGAAGATTCAGATAAAGTATTATGATGAAAAATATCATGGTTATATTACTTATACCACATATTGGGGTCAGCTGAAAAGTCTTACCATCGACTTTAGTAAAGTGCCTAAGCTTGATGTGTCGGACGATCCTGACGACGGAAATCTGAACACTTGGGAATTGTATAATTTCAATGGTATTAGCGATGTGACCGGACTAATGAAGCAGCTGGAGGATTGGGGCGGAAAGCCCGACAAGAAGTTGCCCATCGACCCTGCTGAATATGCCGCCCGAATGTGTATATTGAAAAATAAGTTCAATAAGGAGCTTATTGCATCCGAACTTGGCAATGAGGCCTACCGTCCGGTGCTTAAGCGAGAAAACCTCGTGTGGTATCTGCCTTCAAAGAATGAGTATACGAAGATGAAGGATAATGACTATCCGCTCTCTGGCGAGTATTGGACTTCCACGGCGTCGGATGTTGCCAACGACAACGAAAACGCTTATCAGTATACCGAAGGCGTAGGAACGAAGCTGAGAGAAAGAACCGCCAATCTGAAGCATCGTGCCGTGCGCAAGATGCCAGGAACGAAATAAAGGTTAGATAAACCTAAAATCCGCAACCTGTAATATTTTTGATATTTCGGGTTGCGGATACCTCTCTAAAACGACTCGTTTTCGTAAAGAATCCATATGGTGTAGTCGCAAGAGACAAAATCCCCTTACTCCCATGATGCGACTTGAGGCAATACGCAAAATTTGTTGTTATAGCCATTTCCAGCTGCTTTCATTATAGTTCTTCTCTACCTTAGCCTCAATATCGTCAGGCAGGTTGCAGAAGAAGTCGATGCCCGTAAGCTGTTCAAGCTTTTCTATGGACATGCAATGCTGCTTTATGGTTTCGTTTGTGCGGTAGGAGTTGGTCTGGTCGCACCAGTATCCTAAGGCAATATATTTGTGCTTGCCGTTGATGTAGTACTTTCTTAGAACAGCCGTAAAGAAGTATTTAGGCACAATCAACTTGCCGTCAATACGTTTAATGATGTTCTTCTCGTCGTCGATGGTACCGCCTTTGCATACAAAGATGGTATCTTTAGGACCAAGGTTATCTACCCACTTGCGCAACTGAATCTCCATACGTGCCCACAATCCATAGTTTTTTCTGTCGTCGCTGAATCCATTGAATTTAGAGTATTGTGGCTGCATGTTCGACATATAGAATGTCTGGTAGTTGGCATCGTACGAGTATTTACGGTCGGCATTAGGGCATATATGACCATGGTCGAATCCTGATCTGTATATAACATCGTCGTATCTGTCTTCAGTAGCAATGTTTGGATCTTGTGGATATTTGTTGTTGTTTGGTGTTACACGGTCGTATTTGCCCGTATATCCCAGATGCATCTGATAACATGACCAGCGTTGCGATTTCTTGTCACAATCCCATTCTACTGCATAGTTCACGTGGTCGTTATCGTATTTTTTGTGGTCGCTTACACGATACACAATAACTTGTTGTCTGCCCGTCTTCTTCAGCGCCGGAAATTCCAGTCGCAGCACAGCCTTATCGGTTGTAACCACATTTGCGTTCTTGTTTACAGGCTTGCCGTCGTCAATAACGGGGTTATTGTCGTCGCCGCAACTTACAAAGAACAATGTAAGGCAGGCAAAGCAAAGGTAAAGGATGCTTTGCGGGCGTAGGGTGTGCAATAGTTTCATATTGAGTGTATTAATTAGATTTCAGTATAATGAAAAGCAAAAAGAAAGTGTGTTCTGAGCGTATATGCAACTACGCTTAGAACACACTTTCGATGTGCATATTCAAAAATAGAATGTGTCTATCCCTTTTTGTGGGGGGATAGTATATTTTTCGTTTTCTTTTCCTTACTTGCGAACCTTTGCGTAACGGCTCATGAACTTGTCTACGCGACCAGCGGTATCAACAAGCTTGCTCTTACCTGTATAGAACGGGTGAGATGTGCTTGAAATTTCGACCTTAACTACTGGGTAAGTTTCGCCTTCAAATTCTACTGTCTCTGAAGTCTTGCATGTAGACTTTGTAAGGAACATATCGCCGTTGGACATATCCTTGAATACGACGGGGCGATAGTTTTCTGGATGAATTCCCTTCTTCATTTTGTTTAAAATATTTTGAATGTTAATTGAATAAACGCTTTTAGAGCATTAATGGGTGCAAAGTTACAAGATTTTTCGCATATATCCAAACTTTTATAGCTTTTTCTTAATCATTGGGTTAGCGTTTGCAAACTAATCAGTAACTTTGCATGAAAATAAGAAACAAAACATCAAAATAAGTGCTACACGACGAACTGATATACCAAATACGCCAAAGCTTCGGCTTTGAGCCTACTCTCGACCAAAGCCGAGCCCTTGTTACATTCGCCTCGTTTATGTCTGATAGCGACGATAGAGCGGTGATGATAATGCGAGGATCGGCCGGTACGGGCAAGACATCTCTGTCTGGTGCCATTGTGCGTACAATGAAAAGGCTCAGGCAACGTGTGGTGCTGCTTGCTCCTACGGGTCGTGCTGCCAAGGTGTTCTCTATCAACTCTGATACTCCAGCCTCTACCATTCACCGACGTATATATAGGCAGAAGTCGATGGAGGGCGCTTTCTCGCTTGCTCCTAACATGCACACCGATACCCTATTTATGGTGGACGAAGCCTCGATGATAGCCAATGAGGGGTTGCAAGGTGCTGTATTTGGCACGGGATGTCTGTTAGACGACCTTGTGCAATTTGTGTATAACGGTCGAAACTGTCGACTTATGCTTATCGGTGATAAAGCTCAGTTGCCACCTGTAGGCGAGGAGGAATCGCCTGCCCTGTGCTCTGACTTTATGCACGGATATGGATTGTCGCTGTACGAGAGCGACCTTAATGAGGTGCTGCGACAGAGTCAGGAGTCGGGCATACTATATAATGCTACCGTTATACGCCAAATGATAACGCACGACGAGGCTACTGAGTTGCCTAAAATTAGGTTCAAGGGATTTGCCGACATCGTTAATGTGCCTGGCAACGAACTTATTGAGTCGCTTGCCACAAGCTATTCGCAGGTGGGTATGGACGAGACTATGGTGGTGACAAGATCGAACAAGCGTGCCAATATATACAATCAGGGCATACGCAACCAAGTGCTTTGGCGTGAGGAGGAACTTACGTCGGGCGACTGGCTTATGGTTGTTAAGAACAACTATTATTGGACTGAGCAGGATGCTGTTAAGAATCGTGCCGGACTTGCCAAGGATTCTACATCGGCGGCAGCGCAGAATCTTGCTGCTAACACATTGCCTACAGGTGCCGTTGTTACAGCATCGGCTAAGTCGCAGGCTGTACAAGTGCAGCAACCTGACCAGCCTACGCCTTCGTTTATTGCAAATGGCGACCGTGCCGTAATACAACGTGTGCGCAATAGACGCGACCTTTATGGATTCCATTTCGTAGATCTCTGGTTGCAGTTTCCCGACTACGACAACTACGAGTTGCAAGTTACGGCTATTACCGACTCTTTGTCTACCGAGGCTCCAGCTCTTACACGCGAGCAAAGCGACCGACTGTTCGAACAGGTTATGCTCGATTATGCCGATGTGCGTACTAAGCCCGAGCGCTATAAAAAGCTTAAGGAAGACCCTTACTATAACGCTTTGCAGATAAAGTATGCCTATGCCGTTACGTGCCACAAGGCACAGGGCGGACAATGGGCACACGTATATGTAGACCAGGGATATATGACGGACGATATGCTTACACCCGACTATATACACTGGCTTTATACCGCATTTACACGAGCTACCGAGAAACTGTTCCTGGTCAACTGGCCTAAGACACAGACTGAATAGGAAGAATGAACAACAGGTAATTTAGAAGAAATTGTAGGAGGTACGGTTCGGAAACCGTACCTCCTACGTGAAACATAAATGTACATTAATTAAAATTTAGAACATAACAATATGAAACAGATTAAGCTTTTTCTCTTTGCCTTGGCACTAACCATTATGCCACAGGCTATCAATGCCCAAACCGCTGCCAATGCACAGGCAAATGTGGTAGAAGACCTCGACGCAAAGTATGCTACCAATCTTCTTAAGCCGGGAACCGATGCTCCCGACATCAACTTAAAGACTATTGACGGCAAGCAGTTTTCGCTTAAGAGCTTGCGTGGCAAGTATGTGGTGCTCGACTTCTGGGCTACATGGTGTCCCGACTGTCGTAAGGACTCTCCATATATAATGTCTCTTTACGAGAAGTTTGCTCCAAAGGGAGTTGAGTTTGTAGGTGTGTCGTTCGACACTAAAGCAGAATCGTGGAAGAATGGGGTGGAGAAGCTTGGCATAAAGTATACCCAGGTTAGCGATATGAAGAACATGCGCGAGTCGGCTGTGGCACATACCTATGCCATTAAGTGGATTCCTACAGTATATGTCATTGGTCCTGACGGCAAGGTTGTGCTTGCCACCGTTATGTCCGACAAGGTAGGAGCATATCTTACATCTGTTTATCCCGACTGTGCCGAATGATATTGACAACCGACATACTGCGTACCTGGTTTAGGCAGTTCAACACCGACTACTTTGGTGGTGAGCTGCCTATACCTCGTATTGTATTGTCCAAAGCTCGTACACGTCTTGGCACTATGGCATGCAAGTGTACGCGTAGGTTGCTGAAACGTGTGTACAGCGACTTTGTTATTCGCATAAGTACTTATTATGAGTGTACCGAGCGAGAGTTTCAGGAGACGCTGTTGCACGAGATGATACATTATTATATTATATATAAGCGCATTCCCGACACTTCGTCGCATGGCAAAGTGTTTCGCGAGATAATGCACCAGCTTAACAGTAAGTATGGTTGGCATATAACAATTACGTCGTCAATGCGTGGACGTAAAGTGGCAGACGAGTCGGGTAGGTCGCGTCGTTCAGCCTTTCTTGTGCTTGCTGTAGTACTTAATGACGGCACATGTATGTTGTCGGTAGTAAGTCCAAAGTCTGCACGCAAGCTCGATGTTATGGCTAAAGGAGTTAAAGAGATTGCGGATTATCGCTGGTATATGTCGTCTGATCCTTATTTTGCCGACTATCCTGTGGTTAGAAGTTTACGTGCTCGACGTGTTGACAAAGAGCTGTACAACGAAAAAACGGCTGCAATGCAGCCGTTGGTATTGCCATAATATAGTATGGCTATATTATACGGATAATTTTATAAAATGCCGCACTTTTTGTTTATTTGCGCTTAAACACAAAGCGCTCACACTCCTTTAATATCTTTACTCTTGCAACCTTCATCACTATATAATATAATGTGGCTGCAATAACAAAGCGTGATATCAGCAATGCCCATAGGTTGCTGAGCGATAGCGTAGCGGCATAGCTTGCAGCCATAACACCAGCAGCTGCAAGTGCAAATGGCATTACATCGCAGAAGAATCGCCAATAGCCATAACCCGTAAGTCGCCTTACAAAGAATAGCCATACCAGCAACCATGATGTGTTGATAAGCATATAGGCTATCACCATACTGCGTATGCCCCATTGCCATATCAGCAGCATGGTTATAATCTGAACAAGTCCGAGCGAGAAGGTACACCAAAAGAATGTGCCCGAACGACCCTTAGATATAATCATGTTGGAGAATAGAGTGGCAAGAGGCATTGTTGCTCCCGATACGCATAGTATCTGTATCAGTTCGGCAGACGCAAGCCACTTTTCGCCGATAGCTATTACGATAAACTCCTTAGCCACAAGTCCGAAGCCGAACATCAGCGGAAAGGTGATGAACGAAGTAAAGCGCATCATCTTGCGGAATACATCCATCTGCCTGCCCTGTTCTCCGTTGAGGCTTACAAGCACTGGTTGTGCAACCTGCGCCACCATACTTTGCACAAGCGAGTAGCATTTGGTGTTCCATTGATAAGCCTGATTGTAGTTGCCCGTGTCGCGTGGTGAGAAGTAGTGGCCAAGCAATATGTTAAGCACATTGTTGTTTACACAAGTCATGATGGTTGTAGCAAGTATCTTGCACGAAAAGCGGAACATACGGCGCACAGGCGCAAATGTTATGCCGTGTACAGTAGGACGCCACGGCGAGAAATACCATTGGAAAAAGGTGTTGATGCCAACATATACCAGGCCTTGTGTGGCAAGCGACCAGTAGGCGGCACCGCAGAAAGCCATAACCACACCAACTGTGCTCGACACGATAACAGCAATGCCTCCCGCCTCGGCTTGTTGTTTAGCCTTAAGATTCTTGAAAAGGTAAGCCGATTGGGCTGTGCCAAACGACGCTATCACTATGCTTAGGAAGGCATAGCGACACAATGGCACCACCTTCGGCGTGTGATAATAGTCGCCTATGAGTGGTGCTGCAAAAAATAGAATGGCATATAGCGACGATGCCATTATGATATTGAACCAGAACACAGAGTTGTAGTCTTCTGCCTTTGGCTCTTTAAGGTTGGTAAGTGCTGTGCGGAAACCGCTGTCTTGAAGTGCAGTGGCAACCAACGAGAATATGCTTATCATAGCCATCATGCCATAATCGGAAGGAGCAAGCAGTCGGCCCAAAACAATGCCGAAAGCCAGTCCTATAATATGTTGTATGCCACTGTTCAGTCCGCCCCAAAGCAGTCCTTTGGCTGTTTTTTCCTTTAGAGTCTCCATCCCTATGTTCTTTGTTCCTTGTTTTCTTATTCGTTTGAGAAGTCGGCCACCATCTTTCGGTACATGCTGTATGCACGCGAACGCGAAATGTAGCCCGTTATATGTCCGGCTGTATTAACCACAGGCAAGTAGCGAGTGCCCTTTAGGTCGAACTTGCGCATTACTTCCTCCATCGAGTCATTAATGCCCACTTGTGCGGCTATAGGCTGCATAAGCTGTCTGACACTCATCTTGTTGTACAATTCGGCACGGAACATGACGTGGCGAATCTTCGTTATGTCTATCTCGCCCAATATGCTTCCGGCAGCATCAAGTACAGGTATAAAACTGGTGTGGCTCTTTGATATGGCGTTTACCAGTTTGCCAAGAGGCATGTCAGGATTAACAGCCGTGTAGTCGTGCTCTACAACACTGTCCATACTCATAAGTGTAAGTACCGACTTGTCTGTATGGTGGGTTATCAGCTTGCCCTCGCGTGCCAGACGCATGGCATAAATACTGTGCGGCTCGAATATGCTTATTGTCAGAACAGACGACACAGCCACAATCATCAACGGCATAAAGAGGTTGTAGCCATTGGTTATCTCGGCTATGAGGAAGATACCCGTAAGCGGCGCATGCATAACTCCAGCCATGACACCAGCCATACCAAGCAGCGTGAAGTTCTTCTCGGGAATGTAAATTCCTACCTCGTACGTGTTCCACAAACGTGCAAAGAGGAATCCGCTAAAGGCTCCAACGAACAATGAAGGCGCAAATGTACCACCGCAACCGCCTCCTCCATTGGTGGCAGCTGTAGCAAAAGTCTTGGTTACAATTACCATTGCTATATAGAGTATCAGCAGATTGCCGTGTCCGTAGAATAATGAGTTGCGCAACACCTCGTTCCAATCTGCCTCGCTCATACCGTTTAATAGCACATTGATAGCCGAATAACCCTCGCCATAGAGCACAGGAAAGAGGAATATGAGCGAACTAAGCATCACTCCACCTAACGCCAATTTGGCATAACGATGCTGCTTTAGTTTGCCGAATATGCCCTCGCAAGCCGACATAGAGCGTATAAAGTATAGGCTCACCATACCGCATACAATGCCGAGAATGATGCTTGCAGGTACACGATCTACCATCCAAGCTCCGTCAAGATGGAAGTTGAATAGCGAGTCGCTACCCATAAATATATATGTAAAGCACGTTGCCGTGACCGCAGCTGTAAGTATAGGCAGCAGCGATGCCATGCTTAAGTCTACCATAAGCACTTCCAAGGTGAACACCAATCCGGCTATAGGTGCCTTAAAGATACCTGCAATAGCGGCGGCAGCACCGCAACCAACAAGCAGCATAAGCGTCTTGTTGTCCATGCGAAACAACTGTCCAAGGTTAGAGCCTATGGCCGAACCCGTGAGTACAATAGGAGCCTCGGCACCTACAGATCCACCAAAACCGATTGTAATGGCAGATGCAAGGACAGATGTCCAGCAGTTGTGCCCCTTAAGGCGCGACTGCTTTGAGGATATGGCATAAAGTATACGGGTAATACCGTGCGATATATTGTCCTTCACCACGTATCTCACAAACAAAGAAGTGAGGAAGATACCAATAACAGGAAACATCAGGTACATCCAGTTGAACGTGTCGGCATGGAAGCGCGATGTAAGCAGATGCTGTATCTCGTGTATAATGGTGTGCAGTATGAATGCAGCTACAGAGGCAAAGAAACCAATGAAGAACGCCAATATAATTGTGGCTTGGCGGTCGCTAAGGTGCTTGGTGCGCCATTGGTATAGGCGCAGCATGAGCCCTCGTATATTTGATGTGTTGGAAGTAGTCTGTTCCATTATATGTTGACTTGCCAACTGCGTTTACTTTCTTATGATAGTTACCTGTCCGTCGCGGCTAATCTTCACGATGCTGCTTGGCTTGTGTGGCTTGTGTTCCTGGCGTCGTGTCCAGCACACATAGTCGGCAGCCTCGAGTATCTCGGGTACTATGTCGCAATAGTTCTGTGCAGCAGGCTCGCCGCTTATGTTTACACTTGTGCTTACAATAGGCTTCTGGAAACGATAGCACAGTTCTTTAGAGAACTCCTCATTAGTAATGCGCAAGCCAATACTTCCATCCTCGGCAATGAGATTAGGGGCAAGATTAACGGCGCCATCAAGAATAACGGTAGTAGGTTTATCGGCTATTTCCATAAGATCCCATGCTACCGACGGCACGTCACGTACATAACGTTGTACACGGTCTACCGAGTCGGCAAGGCAGATAAGTGCCTTGGAATCGTCACGTTGTTTTATCTTGTATACCTTTGCAACGGCTTCGGCGTTAGTGGCATCGCAGCCAATTCCCCAAACAGTGTCGGTGGGATAGAGTATAATCCCGCCTTTTCGCATTACATCGATAGCGTTTTTAATGTCTTCCTTTTGTGTCATCTTTTATAGTGTGTTATTTAATAAACGCAAAGTTACGGTTTTTTATGCACAAATCGCCAAATGTATCGTCTAAAATTCCTACCTTTGCATTAATAGCTATAGAAACTTTAACATTGAAACAATAAAAACAAGATATGGAAAAGAAAGACTTACGTATAGTGTTTATGGGCACCCCCGAGTTTGCAGTAGGCTCTTTGCAGCGCCTTGTAGAAGGAGGATATAACGTAGTAGCTGTAGTTACACAGCCCGATAAGCCAGTTGGCCGACATGGTTCGGTGCTTCGTGCATCGGCTGTAAAGGAGTATGCTCTTGCTCATGGCCTGCCTGTATTGCAGCCGGTAAAGATGAAGGATCCTGAGTTTATAGAGCAGTTGCGCTCGTACAATGCCGACATTCAGGCTGTTGTAGCATTTAGAATGTTGCCTGAGATAGTATGGGGAATGCCCCGTTTTGGCACATTCAATGTTCATGCAGCCTTACTTCCTCAGTATCGTGGTGCAGCTCCAATCAACTGGGCTGTGATAAATGGTGAGACAAAGACAGGTGTCACCACCTTCTTCCTCGATCATGATATAGATACAGGTCGTATCATAACTCAGCGCGAGTTTGCCATTCCCGACGATGCGGATGTAGAGTATGTATACGATGGACTGATGCAGCTTGGTGCCGAGATATGTCAGGACACAATAGATATGGTGCTTGCCACAGATGGCAATGTGCCGTCGCAGCCACAGAACGAGGATGTGGAATTGTTGCCGGCTCCAAAGATATTTAAGGAGACATGCGAGATAAAGTGGAACAGCAATGCCAAGAAGATATACGACTTTGTGCGTGGCCTTAGTCCATATCCAGGCACTTGGACAACACTTGCACCTAAATCGGATGCCGTGAACGCATCTCCCTCTGTGCTCAAGATATTCAAGACGCTTAAGACCGGACGTGCATGCGATGCCGCTCCTGGTACAATAAAGGTTGAGCATGCCCATATGTTTGTGGCTACTGCCGACGAATGGCTTGAGATAGTAGAGCTGCAAGCTGCCGGAAAGAAACGTATGGCTGCCCGCGACTTCCTAAATGGCTTCAAGAGTGTGGAGGAGTTTGAGGTTAAGTAGTGTATATGTATGAGTGATAAACAACATTAGGAGAAAAGTGGGATTTGCGCAATCGTTACTTACATATACATGCAACTGATGAATGGAAAGTGCAGCCAAAATTACACCCCACAAGTACCCCACAAGTACTCCACAAGTACCCCACAAGTACCCCACAAGTAAAAGACAAACTGCATACAAGCAATCCTTTCATATTGGAGTTGATAAAAATCATAGGGGATAAGAACTTGTCGGTAAGAGAAATGTTGTCAGTAATAGGACTTAAAGAACGGAAGAACTTTCTCGACCTCTACCTGAATCCTGCCATTAGTGAAGGCTATGTCTGTTTGCTTTATCCAAATTCGCCCCGTCACCCTCGTCAGAAATATTTGTTGACGGTTAAAGGACTGGCGGTATATGATGAATGCAACAAATTGAAGTGAGAAATGGATTAAGAAAAGATAGTTGTCTGTTATTGAACGATGGACTCTTGCTGTTGTCTTATTCTTTTAAAATGCTTAAGGGTGTGTCATATGTAATAAAAGTGGAAACTTTATATACCCTCGTGCTAGGCGTGAGAGTGTATAAAGTTTCCGCTTTTTGCAAATAGTTCATAGTAAAAGACCTACGCTGATTACGGCGACAATGGTCTTGCAAATGGCTTGTTATTACTTCTGGTCAACCACTTCAACTATCGGGTTGCCGGTTGCTGCAGAAGGAGCCTCGATGTGAAGCATAGAGCATACGGTAGGAGCTGTGTCTACCATATATGTAAGCTTGTTGGTTTTGCCTGGCTTTATATGCCATCCCATAAATACAAGAGGAATGTGGGTGTCGGCATGAGTCCATGCACCATGCTGTGCACCAAAGTAGTCGTCCTTAACCTTAAAGCTAAAGTGATCGGGGCGAACAATTAGAGTGATGTCGCCAGTACGTCCACGGTAGTAGCCATTTATCACACGCTCGCGTATCCATTGCGGAACAGGGGCTATAGCAGCATTCTCGTTGTCGATGACAAATGGGAATATCTCGCTCTTCTTCTTGAACTCGTTGATGATGGCAGCCTTAACCTTATCGTAGCAGAGATTGTTCTGCGCAAGGAAGTCGCGGTTGATGTAGAGGCTGTAGTCCAAAACTCTGTGGATGTACTTGCCCTCAACGCCAAACAGCTTGCCCATAGCATCGTTAACTGTAGCTATTTCTGCATTAACGTCGGCATAACCACCAGGCAACTTGTGTGCCTTCATCGTGTTGGGATTATGTGTGCCACCGTGGTCGGCAGTAAGGAATAGCAGGTATCCATCCTTGCCTACCTGATTGTCGAGAGCTTCGAAGAACTTCTTGAGGTCGCGGTCAAGTGTAAGGAACACTTCCTCGTTCTCCTTGCCCGGAGACAACCATGTACCTGTAGTATGCGAGATGGCATCGGTAGACGATATGCTAACGCAGAGCATGTCGGTTGTGCCGTTGTTGCCAAGGTTCTCGGCCTTCATAATGGTTTCGGCAAGGTTGAATGTTGTGGTAACACCGGCGGGAATAGACTTAGGGTCGATACCCGGCTTGATGCCAATTTGCTTGTTGAACTTGGTGATGTAGTCTGGCAACTTGTCCATATAATATGTACTTGTAACAAATCCGGCAATCGACTTGTCGTACCAATAGGCACCATTGGCAGAGTGGCCAGCAGGCAAGATAGCAGCACGGTCCTTAAGTGCTACACCATATACCTTAGCCTTGAAGTTGGTAGCCTGACGCAGCATGTCGCCAATTGTTGTGCTCATCATATTGCGAGGCGACATAGCTCCAACCTTCGACTTAGAGCCAACAGTCTGCTCGTTTTCGTCGTCGCAGCAATATACAAACTTGCCGTCCTTATAGAATGTATTGCAAGCAATGCCGTGAGTGGCAGGACCGGCACCAGTATACAAGCTTGCGTGTCCAACGCCGGTAACGGTAGGCAGATAGTTTATCATCTGGTTTTCGCAAGAGAAACCTTCGTTGATAAGACGCTTCATACCGCCCTCGCCATACTTGTCGTAATAATAGTATAAATAGTCCCAACGCATTTGGTCGATAACAATACCAACAACCAGTTTAGGACGTTCTACCTGTGCCGCTGCTATCATAGCAACACAGCACATCAATACAGAAAGAATGATTTTCTTCATTGTCTTGTCGGTTTTTATTTTTAAGTTTTATAATGTACAAAGGTAGCAATAATATTCGGCTTGTGGGTGGAAATGATAAAAATAACGGCATTTTCTTTGAAGTTTCAATAATTTATCGTACTTTTGGCGGTATACAAATACCTATAATTAAAACCAAGATAACGCTATGGAAAAAAAGATAACACAAGAAAACTTCGAAGATACTTATGTTGACAGTATCGAGATGGAGCGCATAGACAAGTTCGTATGCGACGAAATGGCGCGACAGATTCATCGCTACATCAAGGCAATGAAGGGCTCGAAGGCCATTATGCTTAAGTTTGAAGAGCAGCTTGCCACACTCACTATTCCAGAGAAGGAGAAAGCCATAGCTCGCTACATCGACCTGAACCGCAAGGTACTGTCTGGACTTGACTTCAAGATAGTGCTTGCACGCGCTATGGCCAACTATTCGGATACTTTCTCTTATCTTGTAGAACTGGTGAACAACAAGCGCAAGATGGTGTTCTACCTCAACCGCATACGCGACAAGTATGAACAGTATCATGACGTGTACGAGGAGGACGGCAAGTTTGGTATCAAAGACCATCAAGGCAATGTGCTTATTCCGGCACACTACGACTTCCTACGCACACCTTATGTATATGTGGACGACTTGCGCACTCTGCCTGTAATAGCACAGCGTGACGGCAAGATGGGATTGATTCTGCCTGACGGTAAGGAGACTGTTGTTGCCGAGTTTGTATATGATGATATCTCTTTGCGCGACGAACCGCCTTACTTTGAGGCTTGGAAGGATGGTGAGGCTACGCTTATTGAGGCTTAAGCTTTACGAGTGAGAAGACGGACTGCACCCCTCCACATTATTGAAATTAAAACGAATAAAGACAGTAATGACAACCGATGAAAGGTTTATGCACCGTTGCCTGCAATTGGCACGCAACGGTATGCAGAATGCTAAGCCTAACCCTATGGTTGGAGCGGTGATAGTGGCAGCCGATGGTAGAATAATCGGTGAAGGTTATCATGTGCGTTGTGGCGAAGGGCATGCCGAGGTGAATGCATTTGCCTCGGTTAAGCCTGAGGACGAGCAACTGCTGCATGAGGCAACTATATATGTTAGTCTTGAGCCTTGCTCGCATTATGGTAAGACGCCTCCGTGTGCCGACCTTATAATAAAGAAAGGTGTAAGGAGATGTGTTGTGGGGTGTGTAGACCCTTTTGCCAAGGTTAAGGGACGTGGCATTAAGAAGATACAGGATGCCGGAATAGAGGTGACGGTGGGTGTGCTTGAGGCTGAGTGTCGCAAACTTAACAAGCGTTTTATGACCTACAACGAGCATCATAGGCCATACATCCTGCTGAAGTGGGCCGAAACAGCCAACCACTTTATAGACGACCATGGCAAGGCTCTTGCAATATCTACCGCATACACACGTATGCTATCGCACAAACTGCGTGCCGAGAACGATGCCATATTGGTAGGACGTGTGACAGACGAACGCGAGAATCCGCAACTAAACACACGCGATTGGGCAGGTAAATCGCCTCGCCGTATCGTTATTGGCAGCAAGATTAAGCTATTTGAGGGCATGGACATGCAGCAGCCTGTATTGCCGCAACTTATGCAATGGCTATACGATGAAAAGTGTCAGTCGCTTATTGTTGAGGGAGGACGCACTACGTTGCAATCGTTTATCGATGCCGGATTATGGGATGAAATACGCATAGAAACGGCACCAATAACGGTGGATGACGGAACTAAGGCACCTGAAATGCCAAAGGAGGCAAGGCTGGTTAGTAGGAAAGAGTGTGACGGTAATATTATCAGTGTTTGGGAAAACCTAAACTTTATGATATAAAATATACGAGGGTGTGCCAAAAGTCGCAAGTGGTACGCCCCGAAGTCGCAATTTGGGCTTTGCCTTTCCGCTTCGCGCCGGCGACCTTTGGTTCAGCCCGCATTGTTTGAGTTTTGGCACATCCTCATATATTATATATATAAGGTGTAATACGAATAAAGGTATGGATAGAATCCGCCTTTGTTTAAAACTTCACTACTCTTCCGCCATCATCAGTAGCCTCGATAGTTACCTTTGTAGCATCATCAGGTAACAAGTCGTCTATAAGTTCGGGCCATTCGAGGAAGCAGAGCGAGCCGCTATAGAAATAGTCTTCGTATCCCATATCGTATACTTCCTCCAGTTTCTTGATGCGATAGAAGTCGAAATGGTAAATTGAGTCGCCCGTTGTAGCGCTCTGATACTCGTTTACAATAGCGAATGTAGGCGATGTAATGACGTCGTCTACACCAAGCTCTTCGCATATAGCCTTTATGAATGTTGTCTTACCAGCACCCATCTTGCCATAAAAGGCGAACACTTTGCCGTCGCCCATGTTCTCAATGAATTGCTTGGCAGCCTCGTTGATGTCTGCCAAGGAGTTGATTTTGATTTCCATTGTTATATTGTTATTTTATTCTTTTTACTTCTTTCTTGAACTCAGCGTAATCAGCGGTATCAGCATTTCCTCCATTGATATGCCTCCGTGCTGGAACGTGTCTTTATAATAGGACACGTAGTAGTTGTAGTTGTTGGGGTAGGCAAAGAAGGTGCTGCCTGTGGCAAACACGTATGATGTGGAGATGTTTGGTGCAGGCAACTGAGCCTCATGTGGATTCTTAATAACAAACACATCCTTTGACTGGCAGTTGAGATTCTTGCCCAACTTGTAACGCAGATTGGTGTTGGTGTTGCGATCGCCAATAATCTTTACCGGTTTAGAGGCACGTATAGAGCCGTGGTCGGTTGTAAGGATAATCTTGCAATCCTTTTGGGCCAATGCCTTAAGCAAATCGGCCATGACCGAATGACGGAACCACGATAGGGTGATAGAGCGATAAGCCGACTCGTTATTGGCAAGTTCGCGCACCATCTTAGACTCGGTACGGGCGTGAGAAAGCATATCGATGAAGTTGACAACAACAACATTTAGGTCGTTCTTCATCAGTTCGTTAAGGCGCTCAAGCAAGCGGTCGGCACCAACCGAGTCGTTTATTTTATGATATGAGAAGGTGTCGTGGCGACGATAACGCTCTATCTGCGTGCGTACAAGCGGTTCTTCGTTGAGGTTCTTGCCCTCCTCATCGTCCTCATCAACCCACAGATCAGGAAACATTTTCTCTATCTGTTCGGGCATAAGTCCGGAGAAGATAGCATTGCGTGCATATTGGGTTGCGGTGGGAAGAATGCTCATATACATATCTTCGTCGATGTCGAACATATCGCCAATCTCTTGCGAGAGCACACGCCATTGGTCGTAGCGGAAGTTGTCGATGACAATAAGGAACACCTTCTGATCATTGTTGAGCAATGGAAACACCTTGCGCTTGAAGATGTCTGGACTCATAAGTGGGCGTTCGGTGACTCCGGGCTTGACCCAATCCATATAGTTGCGGCGTATGAACTTGGCAAAACCGTTGTTGGCTTCCTCCTTCTGCATCTCAAGCATCTCGGTCATATTAGAGTCGGTAGAACTTAACTCGAGCTCCCAATGTACAAGGCGGCGGTAAACCTCCTTCCAATCGTCGATCGACTGGCTATCCATAATCTGCATGGCAATGTTTTGGAAGTTCTGCTGATATCCAGTCTGTGTAACCTCTGTCACAATCTGCTTCTTGTGGATGTTCTTCTTGAGCGTCAGCAGAATTTGGCTTGGATTGACCGGCTTTATGAGATAATCGGCAATTTTTGAGCCGATAGCTTGGTCCATGATGTTCTCTTCCTCGCTCTTCGTTACCATAACGACGGGCGTGGCAGGTTGTATCTCCTTTATCTGTTGCAGCGTCTCGAGACCTGTAAGACCAGGCATCATTTCGTCGAGCAGCACGAGGTCGAACGTGTGTTGACGGCATTGCTCAATAGCATCTGTACCGTTGCTAACCGTTACCACCTCGTATCCCTTTTTCTGTAAAAATATGATGTGGGCGCGAAGGAGCTCAATCTCATCGTCGCACCAAAGCAAATATCCTGTCGTCATATATGTTTATATGGTTTTGTTAATTAGAATCCTTCCAGATCGTAATATTCGTCACTATCGAAGTCGGTATCCTTGTTCTTGTCCTTAGATGTAGGCTGAGTCTTCTTTGCAGTCGACTGCGATGGGGTAGGTGTATCGCCAAAGTAGAACTCGTCCTCAATCTTTCTTGCCGAAGGTTTCTCCTCTGTCTTATGTTCCTGTTTGGTTTTTGCCTCAGGCTTAAGCTGTGGTTTTGTTGTAGTCACAGGCTTTGTGTTTGGCTTAACCTCAGGTTTGACATCCTGTTTAACCACAGACTTGGTCTGAGACTTTGGTTCAGGATTAATCTCGGTTATTGTTTCCGCCTTATCCATTGGTTTAGTCTCCGGCTCCAAGTCGGTTATTACGGTCTGGTTGTCAACCGCTGGTTCTGGCTTCTCATCGATAATTGTCTCGGTGTTGCCAGCGTTAGGCAGTTGTGTATTATCATCCATAATGACCGTGTTGCCAGTGTTGTTGTCGGCAGGTTCGTCTTCGATGATCACGTTAGTATTGTTCTGCGTGTCGTTAGACGGGTTGTCAAAGTCGTCGAGCGGCTTTTCTTCGGTCTTCGACTTGGTAGGCGCAATAAATTCAGGCTCGTTAAGTAATGGCTCTGTGCTTGTTTTAAGCGGAGCGAAATGCTTGGCATAGAACTTCTCGTAGTCGGTATAGCTGTACTGTTTACCAATTAACGGTAGGTTAGGCTCGCTTATTATATACAATCTACCGTTGCCAATAAGCCTTGTAACAGATGTCTGCTTGTGCAGCTGACGTGCATACTGCAATGCTTCATCGTAGTTGCGGAATCCGCGTACGGTCATACGATGTAGTCCGTCGGCATCTTCAACACCTATTTCAAAGTTGCGCACCATGTAGCTTGTAAAGTTGTAACGAGCCAATTCGAACAGCATTTTGTTCTCGTCTACCGAGTCTGGTCGATATACAATAGCGTATACAAAGGCAGCGTTGCGATCGTCGGACAACGGCTTTATGGCAGTAGAGTCGCTGTCGCGCAATACAACAGTTCGTCGATCCCATACACCTGCAAGGTCGAACTGACCTCCATGTAGACGTTTGCCCTCGCTAACTCCCTTGACAATCATACCAGCCATAGTAGCCACACCACTTTGCGGATATTTATCAACAACTATCTTCATGTCGGCAAGACATCCTTCGGCATCGCCCTCATTAAGCTTGCTCAGTCCGCCTATGAATACAAACTTGTCGCGGTTGGCACCAAGTGGGAAGCGTTCGGTAGACACACGCACGTTGGCAGCCACCTCTTTATAGCGGGCAGCCTTGAAAGCATCGTATGTAGAGGCGTAAAGCGAATCCTCCATAGCTGTGCCAAGACGGGCATTCTCGACGAAGTGAGGGTCGGAGAGTAGTGTAGTCCGCTCGTTTTCGGGATACTCCTTCTTAAGTCGTTCTACGTAAGAGTCGGCAGTTTGTGTCTCTCCCTTGCGCATATATAATAGGTATAGGTGATAGTAGGCATCGGCAAGATGCTCGTAGTCGGTGTAAGATGACACAAGACGCACAAGCTGTTTCTCTGCCAAAGGCAGGTTGTCGAGCTTGTCCTTGAATATTACACCCGAGTTGAAGAGACCATCCTCAATAACCTTGTTGCTTGTCTCGACTTGTTCCTTGCTGAATGGAATCTGTGCCAAGTAGTATTCGCGTCGATGCGGATCGTTCTGTGCGCTGTCGGCAATTTGTTCTAATGAGTCGGCAGCTGCTTCGACATGAGCAATAGAGTCGAGCTGTTCCTGCGACATCTCTTGCTCGTCTTGCTGCATAGCTACTACAGTCTTGTTTATACGTTGCCAGTTGTCGGCATTCTCGCGTTTGCCCCATAGCTTTTCAAAGGCAGCCTTTCCCTGGCTAACGGCCATAGGATTATAGAAATACCACATGGCGTTAGCGTTTTGGTTGTTCTGCTGAGCAGCGTTAGGACGATTGTTTATGGCAGTATTGCTACCGCTGTTTTTGTTTATGGTCTGCTGGGCATCATGTTCCTGTTGTTTTCGACGCTCCTCGCGTTCCTTACGCTTAAGCTCGTTAATAGTACGATCGATGGCAGCATTGCGGTCGGCCTCGCTCATATTGGCGAGTGCTTGCAACGAGTCTTGCAGATGAATGGCATCTGTATATGGAACAAGCTGGTCGAGAACCTTTGAGCGTTCGGACATTTGCTCGTAGTCCTTGCGTTCCTTGTCAAGCATGCCTATAGCCTCGCCATAGCAACGTTTGGCATCGCCATATCGCTCCATAGACCAGTATATATCGCCGAGACGAAGCAGCAATACACCCTTTTCTATGCCCGAACGTGTGGCTTTGGCAGCACCACGCTCGTAGGCAGATATGGCATTTGCTGTGTCTTGGCGAGACATATAGATGTTGCCAAGTGCATAATATACTTGGTCGAGATAGTCCTTATTCTTGTCGGATGCAGCCATGCGCTTCAGTCGGCCTATCATCTTCTTGGATTGTGCGCCCGACAACACCTCTGTCATAGCAATGCGGGCATTAAACTCAATCTCATAAGGTGGATTCTGTCGCACAACCTTCTTGTATGCTTTAAGAGCTTCGGTATTATTGCCAAGTGCTGTTTGCAGCTGTCCCATAAGATACCATTCCCTTGCACGCTGCTTGCGGCGCATCTCGTGCTTGATGACACGGCGCAGATAGGGCACAGCCTTGGCGTAGTCGCCAGTGTGTATATAGTAGTCGGCATAGGTATAATCCCATTCCTTGCGTGCCGACCAATGAATAGAGTCGCGCTCCATACCACGTATCACGTCTTCGGCATCGTAAAGCCATCCCTCCTCTATGTAGCTTTTGGCAAGCCATGCACGCGACTTTGCGTATATGGCAGGCTGGGTTTGGTACAGGCGTCCCATATATGCGAATGTTGAGGCAGCCTCGTCAAAGGCTCCCTTATAGAATTGCGATCGGCCCATAAGCAGCCATGCGCGCCACAGGAAAGGATTATACTCGCGACGCGATAACCACTCAATGTCTTTTTCGGTCTTGCGTCGGTTCTTTGTCCACTCGGGTCGGCGTTTTATGCTATGCAACTTGATGGTTTTCTGACACTTCTCTATGGCACGGTCGAAGTTGGCCTTGCCCAGTTCGCGGCTTTGCTTATTAGAAACAGTATACAATGGCAACATCTCTGTGAAGTTGTCCTTATTGCCGTTCTCTTTTTCCAATGAGCCGTCGATATAAGCAAGCGAGCCATTATAATAGGTGTTGTATCTGGCTTTGAAGCCGTGCCAAAAACGAGTCTTAGCCGTGTTTTTCTGCGTAGAACATCCTGTCGCTGCCACAATGATGGCAACGATAATGAATGGGATAATATGTCGGGATTTAAATCTTTTCACATCTAAAGAGTAACTTCAATTGTCGGATATCATCATCACAACCTCGTCCTTAATCTGGTTTGGCAACTGTATGCCGCGGAGGTTAAGGCTTCGGCACCATGCCGCAACCTCGTCTTGACGCATGGTATATAGCACATCAGAGAACTGTTCAGTTTCGTCGTCGGTATAGCTATCGGCAGGTCGACCAATGAATGAGTCGAGTTCCTCGTCATCGAAATATTCAATTGGCTTGGTTGAAGCCTCCATCATACAGTCTTGTTCGCACTTTGTGGTGGGTGTACCATCACAGGTGGCACATGTCTGTGCCACCTTTATAGGTTCGTCGTCATGTTTGCCACGGCTTGACAGCAGCGAATAGAGGGCTGCAAAGATGCCGAGTGCAACTATTGATAATATCAGAATCAGCATTTACACTTATTTGTTTGTTAAAGCTACTAAAAGGTAAGCAAGATGGTCTTGAGTCTGCTACTTTACCTTCTCAATCTTCCATCCCGCCTTCTCCAAGTCGTCCCAATATTGCGGATACGACTTTGTAACAACATGCGGATTGTTGATACGGAGTCCAGGATATTTGATTGCTGCTGGTGCAAAGGCCATTGCCATACGATGGTCTTCGTAAGTGTCGATAGGCTCGAATGTAGGTTCGCAGCGTGTGCCGTCCCATATAAGAGTGTCGTCGTTCTCGTCGCGCAGCACATATCCTAACTTAAGCAATTCGCGTTTAAGTGCCTCAATACGGTCGGTCTCCTTTATCTTAAGGCTTGCCAATCCTGTAAAACGGAACGGAATGTTCATTAATGCACATGTAACGACAATAGTTTGTGCCAGGTCGGGAGCAGCGACAAAGTCGTAGTCGAGTCTGGGCAGAAGGCAAGGCAATGTCTTAAGTTTCACAACCGAAGCGGCATCCTGTTGTTCTTCATTGACAAATCTGGTCTTAACACCAAGCAATGAGAATATATACTTAACAATAGAGTCGCCCTGTTTTGACGCGTCAAAGAGTCCTAACAATGAAACTGACGATTCGGTGTCGCCCAACAGAGCCATCATTTCGTACCAATAAGACGATGCGCTCCAGTCGTTCTCAATAAGATACTTATGCTGCTGATATGGTTTTGGGGTAACCTTAACAGTGTCGACATCACTCCAATCGGCATCGGCACCAAACTCGCGCATCATCCATAGAGTAAGGTCTATATATGGTCGAGAGGCTATCTCACCTGTCATCTTCAGCTCAAGTCCATTCTTCAATACAGGGCCTATCATCAACAGGGCTGAGATATATTGAGAACTGATATTGGCAGGAACCTCCATATATCCACCATCTAGTGGATGTCCTTTAATACGTAAAGGCGGGAAACCCTCTTCGCCTACATATTCTATATCAGCACCGATATAGCGCAGAGCGTCAACAAGTATGCGTATAGGACGCTGTTTCATGCGTTCAGTGCCAGTAATGACGTGCTCACCAGGTGTAACCGATAGGTAAGCAGTCATAAATCTCATGGCCGTTCCCGCAGCCTTGATGTCGATAACATCTGGATTGTACATCAGTGCATTAACTATCACTTCCGTATCATCGCACACAGACAGATTCTCTGGTAGCAGATGACCTTTAGACAGAGCGTGTATAATCAAAGCACGGTTGCTGATGCTTTTAGATGATGGCAACTTTATTTCTGCGTTTAGCGATGCTGGTGGGTTAAGTATATATTGCATATGCTAAGTTTTATATTACTTGTTATTGTTTTAAACAACAGTTGTTGTATAGTGTCTAATGACGTTTATCATAAAAATCATATGACACTGCAAAGATAAAAAAATAAATCCACGTACGTTAAAAAGTTATCAATAAATTTGGTTGTTTCACAATTAGTAAGTATCTTTGCACTCGCTTTTAAGGAGTACGGGATGTAGCGCAGTTGGTTAGCGCACGCGTCTGGGGGGCGTGAGGTCGCTGGTTCGAGTCCAGTCATCCCGACTTACACAAACATTGGTTTTCCCTTTATAAAAAGGGATTCCCAATGTTTTTTTTGTTTGCATAACATTCTGTCACGGCACATTATTGCACAAAAATAAACAATGTTGAACAATTTTACTTGCAAATAACTTGCAAATGGCAACAACTAAATTATACCTTGATACAAGGGGAAAAGGGGACAACGACCCTGCACCTTTGAAGGTTTGCATAACAAACCACGGTAAATCAACATACATTAGTTTGGAGGTCAAGCTTCCAAAGTCACAATGGGATGCAGAGAAACAAAAAGTTAAGAATGCTCCCAATGGTAAACTTCTGTCTTCATATATCAATAACAAGAAACTGCAGATAGATAATGCAATACTCGACCTTTCAACTAAAGGTGAGCTTAAAGGATTAACTGTAATTCAAATAAGAGAAAAGATACAGGAATATATAAATCCATCAGTTAAGGATGAAAATCTGTTTCTTTCAAGGTTTAAAAGGTTTGGAGAAAGTAGAGCAGCTGAACGTACAAAAGAAATTTATGCTACTACATTTAAAAAGATAACGGAGTTTGACAGGTACGCATCAAGTTTGTCTTTTGAACAAATAACAAAAGAATGGTTATCTAATTTTGATACATTCTTAAAAGGACAGGGTCTGGTTAAAAACTCAAGAAACATACACTTGCGTAATATTAGAGCAGTCTTTAACGATGCAATAGATAATGAGATTACTACGCATTATCCAATGCGAAAATTCGACATAAACCCTGAAGAGACAGAAAAACGGTCCCTTTCTATTGCTGAGCTACGGAAGCTGTTTTCTTGCCGTGTTGAGAAATGGCAAGAACGTTACTTGGATTATTTCAAGCTTACTTTTTTCCTTATTGGTATTAATCCTGTAGACTTGTGCTCCTGCACAGAAGAGAACATAAAAGACGGTCGACTAATATACAAGAGACACAAAACCGGAAGAATGTATAGCATAAAGGTTGAAGACGAAGCTATTGACATAATAAATAAGTATAAAGGAAAGAAGCTATTGGTGAATTTCACAGAACACATGACAACATATCATACATTTGTGGGAAAAGCTAATAAGGCTTATAAGAAAATTGGTGATATTATTAAAGTTGAAAACAAAGAGAAGACAGCTCATAATAGAAAGTTTAGCTATCATATACAATACAAACCATTCTTCCCTAAGTTATCAATATATTGGGCAAGACATACATGGGCTACTATAGCTTTCTCCATAGGAATACCAGAAGAAATAATTGCCGAGGCATTAGGACATTCCCATGGAAACAGGACTACAGCTATCTATATTGACAAAAGTGTTGCCAATATTGACGCTGCAAATAGAAAAGTATTGGATTATGTTCTATATAAGGAGCAACCAAAGGAATAACCCCTTGGAAGCTCCTTGCGAACCAATTAAATAATCAGGCCATTATCTCTCATGAAGTATACCATAGCTCTGTTCTGTGGCAAAAGAGCAGGAATATCCATTCTATTCGCTTTGTATAGGTTAGTTGCTGAATTATACATATCCCATGCCGTAACAAACTCCTTGTCGTGATATGCCTCTAGCATATCCTCCGTAAAGAGTGTAATCTGTGACTGATTAAGTGGATATGTAATATTCTCACGAATAGACTTTCGCGAAGTATCAGCCTTTACTCGTGTTGCTGTCATAAGACCGATGAGCAAGAACATCTGCTCTGCAGTAATACGTGTCTCCTTCATCTTAGCAATACGCTCACGATCAGTTTCTATAATATTCCGTGCATCAACAAGCCATGACTTCAATGTATCAAGCATTGCTGCTACCTCCATACCGGAACCTTTCTTGCCCTTCTCAGAATAGCTGGACATATACAATTCAGGCGATAGCATACACTGATTGTGACAAATCATCACGTTAGGACCGAATCCAATCTGAATGCCCTTCTGATGAAATGCTACGGCAACATTTGTAGTAGTCTCATCATTATCGAAATCTGTAATACGGATATTGGCATAAACTCGACGAAGGATATGCGCCTCTACCGCATGCTGACCTTTGATCTCCTCCACTTGTGGGAGGAGAACCACTCCTGGCGACTGACGGTCTCTGTTCTGTGCAGCAAACATATCGTAAACCTCCACATTGTAGCCGAGTTCAGTACACTCATCAATGACCTTATTGAAAAGGTCAAAGTGATAGATGCCACGAAGTGGATTTCCGTAAACATCATCCTCGCGGTGTGTGCGACTCAACTGTTCGAGAGTGATAGACTGAGTCTTGGCTTTCTCGAAATCAAAGAACTTGTCTTCATTAACTGAAGAAGGAACTGCTACCATATCCTTGGCATCCTTACTCAAAATTGTTGCTGTTGTCATAATCTTTAATATTTTAATTGGTTACAAATTATTTCAATGGAATACCTGCTTCTTCAAGAAGCTTGATTCTCTCTTCCTTTGTTGCTTTTGTCAAGTTTGTCTCTTTGACAAAATTCCCGGCAGAGTCTCTTGTTATAAGAAAAACATAGTCGGCATGATTGATCCAACTTCTCTGACACTCCTCACGATAGACATTGGCCTCATAGTAAGTCTCAAACCCACTCTTTGTGTCATACATTTCATCGTCGCGGGTAACATATAAGCTACTAGTCTTCATTTTTAATTTCAATTATGTACATTAATTCTTTCACTAGAACATCCTTCTCTTGATAAGGAGAATCGTACTTATATACAACTGCATCATCAAGGTATGTTCTTACTCCCTTCATGAAGCAATCTTGTAACACAGAGTTATCTATTATGTATGCTGCCAGGAAGAAGCCGTTTCTTTCCAGCGTATCACCAAAGCCAACTGCACCGAAATGACTTCTGAAAGTAGTACCCTGCAACTCATCAAATGAGTACTGAATCATAAGTCTTTTCATCATTTCAAAAAATACTGCTACTTTAATTGCTTTCATCTTTAATAAATTTTAATTGGTTCAATATATTCTGTGGTTAGTCAAAATAACCACTCTTTCTATATACAAAGATACTAATAATATGTGATATATGCAAATATACCACATATTATTTTAGTTAAAAATACTAAATATAATCCCTTGATAATCAGCAAGTTATACTCTTTATGGTTTCGTCTACAATCATATTAAATAATTTATTTTCGGATATATTAGGGTAAAATGCCATTAAAACAATATAGTATTTAGCTGTTGTGTAATTTAATACTTTATAGAAATCGTCCAAGCTTAATCCCTTTAACTTTTTGTATACCTTATTATATACATATTGAACAAGTGTCTTCCCCCAATAAGGAGCAAAGTGCTTTATTCCATATTTGTCTGTATAGTATATTTCAGACATTTTGATTTTTGCAATATTCATAATGATTTTTGGTTTTTAATTGATTCATATATTCTTTCACAGAGCTCGCCTATCATGTAACATGGCTGCTCACTCTGCATTTCTATTCCGTCATTATCGCAGATGTGCGCAACTACATGAAAGAGCTCATGGCCTATAGTGTTAACCAAACTTCCTTTGTTGTCAGATGCGCCAACTGCGACAACGCTTTCTCTTTTGCCTACATTAGAGTAGGTAAGTCCTCGCTCGTTACTCGACAATGATAGGTGCCTATATGCCGATTCAAGGGAATGGTCATTACAACCTATATTTTCTAACGCATGACATATCTCATCCGTATCATCAGAAGTGTACCCGATGAAACACGTAATACTCCACCTATACTGATCCAAATGAATCTCACGCCTTATCATAGCAAATCTTCCCAAGGTATAGGCATACCATTGTGGCAGCAGTCGGCATAGAAGCGATTGAACACAAAACCGTCCTTCTGGTCTACATCGTCTATTGTGTCCTTTACATAATGCGCCAAGCTCGCTTCGTCTTTAATGGACTTGCCCCAAAAGTCAGCCTTACACATATTCGCCACATAGACATGGTCGTAGCCGACAAGGTTTTCAAGGGTCAGCCCGTTGGTCTGCATCATTTCCTCTACCTTGTCCTTACTTATAGGTTCAATCGGCTCTTCTTTACCGCTCGCCTTGTTAACCTTGCGCATATGACTGACAGCCCAGTCGCACATCTTTTTATTAAAGTGATAACCATTGTATCTGAGATAGGCTATCATTGCATCAGGCTTCAAATCATAGACATCTAAAGGCATTCTACATTTTTCCATAGTCTTTCCTTGTTAAGACAGGTAGGAAAATACTGTTTCCTACCTGTCGGTTATTACTTAGTAGCGTCTGCCACTACCATAGTAGCCGCCACCATAACGTTCTCCGTAACGTCCTTCATCGTCGTAGTCCATGCCACGCTCATAGCGTCTGCGCTCGTCACGTCCCATGTCCCGATAATCTGACATAGGCGAACGCTCGCCCATACGACCGTCACCATGCTTCAAACTTTCGATGCAGGACATTACCTTGCCACCGTATTTAAGCATTTTCTCGGCATTCTCAACAAGTTCGTCAAACTTGTTTTCTGTAATCTCAACCATATACATAATGTACAATTTTTAAGTGTTACCATTCGACTTCTTGTTCAAGGCTCTTTGCAGCATAGTCTCGATATTAGACAATGTGCCTTTCATGCCGCTCACATCGGCTTCAAGATTGCCTATCCTTTGTTCCTGTGCCTTCTCCTTAGCTATCTGCGGATTGAGGACACCCAACATCTGTTCACAGTTCTTTACCACTTTTTCGTGGTAGTCTTTACTGTCAAGCACCTCTTTAGAGTGTCTGAGCATCGCTTCTACCTCTGCGCTCATAGCCTCACGGCTCTCAGATACAACGAGGTCTCCCGAGTTGGCAATCTGTCCGTTCGATGGCAATTGCTTAAACTCCGCTTCACCATCGGGCATCTTAACCTTTACATCAACAGTTGTTTCCATTGGTTGGGGGTTAAACTGCCCAGGCTGATATGAAGGAAACTTGGGTTGTGGATTGCTTACGTTTACCACTTGCCCTATTTTTAGTGTCGGCTCTCCCGACTTGTCAAGCACATAAAATATGCTATTAGGTCTTAATCCTTGAAACATAGAAGTCGAATTTTAACTTGTTATACAATACCCGTCATTAATTGAAGGGTGTTAGTATCTCTCTCAAACCAAAACTGATACACACCAGTTCCGGCTACATCGGCAACGGTCAGTGCTACTCCATTGAACTTGGTAACAGCCTGTGTAGTGCCGTTGGTCTCAAAGAGGATTGGCAGCGTGCCTGTTGTGCCTGTCGGTATTGCCTGTAACAGATTTACGAATATCGTTCCTCTGTAGTTGGCATTCACGAAAGCGTGGTTCTTAAAGGTAAACACCACGTTCTCAGCATTTACCTTTACACCAGTAGAGCCTATCGCTGCCGAACCTCTCCTGTTGACCCATGAAAAAGGATAACCCCAAATCATAGTCTCGCCCTCCAATTATGCTTTAGTTCCAAAAACCCGTACCATTTACGGCATTGAAACCATACAGTCCCATCTGAGCTGCTACGCAATTAGGTACAGCCGTAAATGGACTGTATGCTACTGTTGCTGTTTCGGGCAATTTACACTTGATACCTGCTACCTCCTGCTGCAAGCCAGCCAGCACTGCATTAATAGGTGCTATTGCCTGACCTACAATCTGGGAAGTCATAGCCGAAGACTTGAAGGTGCTGTTTTCCTCACGCAGAGCGTCAATCTTGTTCTGCATTTCACGCATCTCAGCCTGCTTCTGACCGTTGACAATAGTCTGTGTGCTGTCCTTGATAGCGTTTTGCAAGTCGCAAGTCTGACGCTGAGTCTCGTAAGCCACGTTAGCAAAGCCACGTTCCTGACCAACAGCCACGTTGTTGATAGAATTTGTCAACGCACCTGTCTGCTGACACATTGCTAACTTCACATTACCGTCCATTGCGGTGATAGCGTTGTTTGTCTTGCAGCAACACTCTGCCAACTGTGTAGCAATAGCGTTGTTACCTTGCATCAGAGCAGTAATTATCTGGTTTGTGTTCAAGCCCATCTGACTGCCGATGTTGCAAACTTGCTGACCCAAACTGTTGATAGCGGCCATTACTGCGTCGCTCGATGTGTTGAGGGCTGTTGCCAAGCTCTGAACGTCATAACCATTTCTCTGAACAGCTTGCATGATAACGGCTGTATTAGCATCGTTGTTGAGCACAGGAACAACGCCACCTTGCCCGTTAGGCATCATACCGCCACCAAAGCCACCTCCAAAGAAGTTGCCTCTACCCATGAGGATGAAGAGAAGCAAGATGGCGAATAGATTTTCGCCCCAACCATTGCCATTACTCTTGCCATTGCAAAGGGCGAACAAACTTGGGTCTACACCCTGCTTTTGCATGAGTGCAGGGAGCATAGCTAAAATACTATTAAGACCGCCACCAGTACCTGGTCCATTCTCTCCGAATACGTAGGTTTTACTCTCCATAATAACAATCTTTTTTTTAGTTTTCCTTAATAGATTTACTAACACTATTGTAACGTTACAGACACAAAATTAGCGTGTTACGACAAATAAAGCCATAACACGCTCACACTTTTTATTACTGCTTGTAAATCAGTTATTTAGGTTGATAGCATATGCTATCATTTCTTATGCTTATTTCTTATAAAAGGTAGTATATCCCATTTCTTCCACCATCTTACGTGTCCTCCCACGTCTTGTTGTCCATTTGGTATGTCACCACGTTTTACCATTCTATTTAATGTTGCTTCACTTACTCCAAGTTTTCGTTGTACATCCTCTTTAGACATCATAGGGTTCATTATGTTGGGTAAATAATCTTCACACAACTCTTCTATATCCTCGTCAGACATTCCGCAAGCTGTTACCTTTTCTCCGTTTTTCTGTTGTTCCCACGCTTTCATACAGCTCTCATACAGAGATTTCAGAATGAGAGCCAAAGTGTAGTAATTGAAAACCTTTCTTTTCATAGCCTTTTTGCTTTAGAAGAAAATCCTTTTGCCTATTCTTGTTTTTGTAAAGAACCAATCTGCTGTCCAATAAAGGTAGAACACTCCTGTCATAACAATAACAGACATACACGACATTACCATTTCTTTTGTTGTATACCACGACCAATACGTAAGGTGTATTGCATTGACACCGAAGTAGTAGAAGAATGGTATTCTGTAAAACCAACATAACCAAAAGAATCTGCTAAACAGTATAAGCACCATTGGCAGCAGATACAATAACACGTAAATAAATGTGTAGCTCGGCCAGTGTTCGGAATGCACGATAAACATTTCTCTCGGATTCTGCGAGAAATCCCACATGGCAAAACTATGCCATACCATTATACATATAGGTAGCCACTTAGTCATCCATTTTATAAATTTTAGTAGCCTTCTCGAATAGCTGTTACCACTCATTATTAACAGCGCGATAACCTCGCTCACGTCCATTCCATCCAAAACTGCAAGGATATCCATTTTCTTTTCATCTGTCATATGCATTAAGTTTAAATCTATTGTTGTCGTTGCAAATATAACTAAATGATATAATTATTGTGTTTGTTTTGTTATTTATTTACAAATAAATATCTCAAACTTACAAACCGTAACTATGTGCGCACATAAAATGGCATATTGTTACAAATTAAAACAAAAAACCTTGCCTATCTATCACAGACAAGCAAGGCACATCCTAAAACAATCTAATTACCTAAAACATACTTAATTATTTCTTTTTACACTTTGGCATAAATGCTGATACAGCAGCAAAGATACCAACAATTATCAATAGTACGTATTCCATATTGCTTATTTTTGTTTACCAAATGAAAATAGTTTATACCCAACACCAATGCCTATATATGGCTGTAAGCCATTTTGGGGAGTAAGCCCGTAGCCGACATTAAAACTAACTACAAACCTATTAGGAGGTTCTTTTATTATCTTGTTTATCGTCACCACCTCCCGTTTATTATACACCCTTATACTATCCAATGATGGTTCATATCCGCTCACCCAAGCAGTATAGGTGCTGTCGCAATACTGTTTCTGAGTGATAGGTATATTAACATCAGCACTATCTATGCAGATAGGGTGCACTGTATCATGCACAATAGGCAGTTTCTTGGTCACATACCTCACTACCACACTGTCCCTCGCTACAGGCGGTGTATAGGTGGCAGTGTCAACCACCGTCACCCTCGTTGTGTCCGTTTTTATCCGCCCTTCTATCCGCCCTTTGCCATTTTCACAGCATAAAACCCAATTCAAGCACAACGAACACACCAGCACACAGCACACAATCAACTTCCTCATTCCTTCTTCTCCTTTCCGCACATATCATTCTCGCCCCAAGCCTCTTCCACAGCCTCACCCATGTCCGCATCCTTCTTCTTTATCAGCGCAATAATGAGGCGTTTAATGGAGAATCTGTTCTTTACACCGTGTAGCTCACACACATGTCCCACAATAGAGTCAACTTCCCATACACAGCCGAAGCCAAGACCTATTGCAGCTGTGGTAGTATGCGTAGCCCATCCCAACGGCTCAAAGATAGCCAGACCTATCACCGAGCCAAGTATCAGGTACGTCACGTAGTCCACAGCCTTATTGCACGTTCTCCGTCCAGCTCTCGAAAATCTGAAGTGCTCCTTCTTGTGCAGACTCTCACTCACACCAAACCAGAAGTCTGCCACTATAAGCACAACAATCAGCACCAGCATCCATCTTAAGTCATACAGAGCCGTCAAAGCCTCTGCACCCATCGTTCCAACAACCACCGCACGTCCCGTACTCGCAGTCATACCATTCACCATATTTTCCATTCCTTTTCTTTATAGATGATTAATTATTAATGTCATTCCCTCTGCCACACCTACACCATTCTAACTCTCACTTGCACATACCCAACGCTCTCTTCGCCCTCGCCAGATAACAGCACCGTTCTTTCAATCCGTTCTGACCGCCGTTAATCTTCTTCGTAATCTTCACCACGTCGTCGTTGTCGGCAAGTATGTTCAGACCGTGCGTCTTCCACCACCACATCGAACTTTTCACAGCACCCAACGGCTTCTCCAGCAGTTCCGGGTTCTCCAGAACGTCACCTTTGCAAAAAGCCGAGCGGTTATAAGCGTCATAGTTCGCTCTACCCGTAATCTGTATCAGTCCCCTGCCTCTGTACTTATATCCGTCACCGTCCTTCTGCGGAGTGTTCCCAAGTTGCCGAGCCAACTTGCCAGTGTCGTACTTGTCAAAGTAGCTCTTACTCCCTTGCTCCACCGTCCACCTCAGTTCGCCGCTCTCATGCGCTATCTGCGCCAAGTAGTGAGCCATGCGCAGCTGAGTGTCAATACCGAACACCTCGGCATAGCTGTTTATATACGTAAGATACTTGCCCACACGCTCTTTGGCGGTAGGCATAATCTGCAATATTTGTTCTTTCGTTATCTCTATACTCATTTTTTTAAACTTTAAAAGTTAAACAACGTAGCTCCTAACACCGCCCCTTCCTTTTTTCTGTCATAATTTGTTTTATAATATCAAATTTCCGATGGCTTTATTGTCACATTTCCAAACCCATCATCAGGGAACACATACACACCGCCACCATATACAGTGCTAAGAGTCTTTAGCTGCGACGTACTTGCTAAAGCTGATGTACTAAGCGCCATAAAACCGCCAACCGACAACTTAGGTACCGACTTAACACCAATTGGTCTGAATTTAGTGTTGTCTCGTGTCTGTGCGTCCCAAGGCAGATAAGTGCCTTTGGCGAGATTGGTAAAGTTGTTACCAACAACTTGTATCTTACTACTGGTAAAATAACAGCCGTCCGCCTTCTCCGTCTGCGACTTATTCATGCCATATTTATCATCTGCCATTACTTCGCCGTTTACACGTGGAGCACGATACAGATACAGCGTCACGCTCTTCGATACGCCAAGATTAACTCGGACATATACATTCGGCTTACCTTGCAAGCCAAAGAATTTGTTGTTATTATCGGCTGTTATCCACAAATAGCCATCCTTCTTCTCCGTGTAAGGAGATACAAGTCCAGCCGCGTCAATATCGATAAAGGCGGTACGGGTCATGGTAGAATTTGACACGTCAAGTTTAGCAATTCCCTTCGGACCAAGGTCGTACAGCAGGTTGCCGTGGTTGTCGTAATAGCCAAGTGTGGCATATCCATTATCGTCAAGACCGAAGCGGATATTAGCCACACCCGCTGCGCCGAAGATTTGCACCATGCCATCCTCTATTCTTACCTCTATTCCGTTCTTACCTTTGGTTTGTAGGCGCTGCGCCCTAACAAGTAGAGCGTTCAGTCCGTCCTCGTCGAACATAGCTACCTTAGTGCCTTTGGTAGTCCTGAAGGTCGTCTTGTCGGCCGTGAGCATTATTTCTTTGCTTTTGATGTCAATGCCCGCGTCAAGCAGACTGCCAGCAATCGACTTGTCTTCAACGTAGCCAGTCTTCTCGGCTCGCCATTCAGTCACGGTAGCTCCATACTCTAACTTAGGCTGCGATAGATACAACTTACTGCCTTTCATGGCGCGGAACAATACGTATATAGGCAACTTGTCGCCTATCACGCGCCAAAATACAAAATATCGTTGCCATGATGATGTTAAGACAATCGCTGCATTACCGTCCGCACTTTGATTGCCCGATGCAAATCCACTTGCCTCAGTAGCAATAAGAGGTGTACCGTCGTTGTATAAGAAGGTAGTTACCTTGCCAGTGCCCTTAGCAACAAACGACAACATATACATCTGTCCCTGTTTAATCAGGTTCATTCCCTTCAAGTTCCACCGTATTGTGTTTACTTCTGCAGATGTCGCGTCGGTATACAATGTAGCATAGCTGCCATACTTGTTCGCATCACCTTCTTGCAACAAGGATGTATGCGTACTGTCTACAACAAGAGGGTCAGAGTTGTATGGAGATAAGATGTCTGGCTCAACAAGGGTATCGGTGTTGATTAACAAGTTTCCGCCTATGTACCCTCTGTCTTGTTCCGAGAGTGTGTATCCCGCATATTCCTCGCCTTCGGCTATCTGCGGACAGGCTATATAGGCTGTCTTTGTGCCGTAATAGAGGAAAACGCAATCTATGTACGCTGTCTTAGCGTCAAGCGTAATCGCTTCGGCTGCAAGCATCCATTCGTTAGCTATCATGTTTTTGGCCGCCGCGAATTCTATAAAGATATTCTTGTTTATTTCATTCATATTACCATCGCGCTGTAATATGTACACATTAAAGTCTCCATCGCTTACCGTTCCGCTGCATTTTAGCATTGCACTAACGACATACTTGCGAGCCTCCTTCACCTTAACACGTATAAAATCTACGCCACGGTTGCTGCCACTCTTACCCTCTATCACAACCGAGTTGTGACCATTGTAGTTGTTAAGCACCGAGATATAGGGCATGTATATATCGTTGCCTGTCCAGTAATCGGTTTTCTTCTCGAATGCACTGCCCGTAAGCAGATTGTGTCTACCCACAACAGTCTCGCCAACCTTCAGCGAAATTTCCCGTGCGCTCTGCTTGATGCTCGAAGTATACCGCGTCAGTTCGTCCTGCGTCTTCAGCGGCAGAGCATTGTACTTGTTGCTCACCTCATTATATTTCGACTCCAACCCCTTCTGCGAAGTCACCAGACCGCCCCACACAGCGCTCACGCTCACGCTGATAGGCAGGTCCACATAGCACGTCTTGCCGTTATACACGCACTTCACCGTCACGTTTGCTGAAGTCCTGCTGATAGCCCTGCCATCAATAGTGTCATGAGCTACACTCTTCACCGTCACAGTGCTGCCCGATATTGTAGCCGTGCAACCCACAGTCGAAGTGATAGAGTAAGTACCCGTCACCTTACTGCTGCCCTCAAGCATCGTGATAGTCGCAATGTTGCCACTCGTCACGTCAGCCAGACAATTGCCGCTGCCATCAGTCTTAGCCGAGAAAGTCAGAGCAGCAGGCGAGAACGAAGCCGACACTGCATCCTTGCCAGGTGTGCCAGTAGCTCCTTGAGGGCCACGGTCACCTTGGTCGCCCTTATCTCCTTTCTCGCCCTTTGGCGAAACAGAATGCGCAGTACACACACCGGTTAGGTCACCGCTATCAGTTGTGCTGCGGTAATATGCAATATGATAGTTGTCGGTGTCGGTGGCTGCCCCCGACACCGTGAAGATGTCACCAATACGGCATCCGTTGCGTTCACTTGCGTTGGCACTCCATTTTTCTGAATGACCTATCTCAGCATAACCATTCCATGTGGCTTCACTGAATCTATAGTCTCGATTTAAAGCAGCTACGATACCAAAACCCTGCTCGCCTTTGAGAGTATGACCCTCGGGGGTAGGGCGAGTGTTGGAAGGCATGGCTGATTGAGAGTATTTTCCCGACTGCCAAGTGTAGCCATCTTTATATATTTTCCACGCTGCGTTATATGTAGAGATTACACGATACCTACCACCGCCTCGAAGATATAATATAGGTATGCTGCCATAACCTAACTGTTTGTAGCTTACGGGCGAGACAGAGCAAAAGTTGAAGGTATCAGAATAGATGATTGTCTCTGCATGTGTAATGCCCCAACCTGAAGCTTGTGTGTCAATATGGAAATCTACAGAAAAGCCTAACTTATGAGTAGACCATGAAGGCTTGGTGCCGCTATTGAGATTCACCACCACCTTAATGCCTGCAAAACCATTATTTGGCAATCTTTCTCCCACAACCGTGTACCATGTATTCTGGTCGTAGGTTGCAGCCGACAAGTCTACCCACACATCCTGCTGCCAGTAGTCCTTACCGTCAGTACCATCCCTTATCGCCGCTATCGTTATCTGACCCCTCGCCAATAATGTTGCCATACACTTTCATCTTTTAGTTTACAGAAAAAATAAGGGTGAGGTGCCCTTATTTAGACACCTCACAAGTAAATGTACCTCTGCCGCTCACGTCAGCGTTAGCCACGGTGACGTAAGGCTTGGTCGAAGCATTTACTGGACTTGACGTACCGTTCCAGTTGGTAGCAACACCGCTGGCATTGTACTTCGTCCACTTGTACGTGAAGCTTGAAGCATGGTCGCTGTCAGCCTTCACCGTAGCACCATCCTCCACCACCTTGCCGTCTTTCCACACACGGGCGAAAAGCTCGGTAGACTGGGCACCGTTCACAATCTTGTCGCCCGTCAGCGAGTACACCTCCACAACGTATGGGTCGCTCGCATCGAAGAACGTGACGATAGCGCTGGCGGTATCACCACCATCCTTGACAGTACAGCGGAAGGTCTGGAAGTTAAGCACATCATTAGCACTCACGTTCAGAGTGCTCACGCCACCCGAAGTGCTCACGCTGCCCGAAGCCACGGCGCTCCATGTGCCGGCACTGATATTCAGCACCTCCCAAGTCATAGAAGTCAGAGAAGTGTCCTGCACGTTGCCACGGAAGAACTTCGCCACGGCACGCAGCTGCTTCGTGTTGTTGGTCGAGTCGAACGTGTTGCCGTCGGGAGTCTCAATCTGCACAGTCTGGAGCGCACCGCCACTCTTCGCCAGCGAAATCGTCTTGTAGCCGATGCACGTTGTTGTAGCCTTAGTCTCTGGGTCAGTGTATTTGCACGACCATTCGATGTTCTTCACGCTGCCGTTCTTGGCGATGTTGCTTGTGAGGTTAAGCTGATACGACTTGCCGCTTACCGGGGTTGCTGCCGCACCATCCACCTTCCACGACCATCCCGTACAAGCCGAGGTCGGAGCCTGGTCTGTAGCACTGCCCGTCACGTATACACGGGCTGTTATCACGTTAGGGCTACTTGCCGAATAGTTCGGAGTGTACACACCCGTGTCGGGAGTATAAATCTGAGTCTCGCCCTTAGAGCATTGTGTGAAACACTGCACGGCCTTGCCGTCATTGAGGTCAACGATAGTAATCTGACCATTAGCCAATACTTTTGCCATAATCGTTTGTTTGTTTAAATATTATCATATGTTACTATTAATAGTCTTTGAGTCTGATATGTACACACGACACCCGAATTGAGCCTGCCTGCTCACATCGTCACGTGTGATAAGACACGAGCGCCCCACGCCCTCATGTAGCCTATTCCACACAGCATCGTCTTCAGCGTCAGCCGACTGTCGCCACCATGACCACGAGCTGTTGCTGATAGTGTCGCTTATGTCTTCGCCATTGCGCAGCAGCGTAGCGTTGAGCGTCATTTTCCCCGAGCCGTTTATCATCACCGTGCCAGTGTCGCTCGTTATCATCACCTGATAAGCCACACCGTCGTCGCCCTTCTCTCCCTTCTCCGCCTTCATCACCAGCTGCCAGTCGGCATTGCCCTCCTTAGGCTCCGTAGTGCTGCCGTTGATGTTAGTACACAGCCACACACCGTTGCCGTGGCTCACTTGGTCATAATAGCCGTAGCTCACGCCACTCTGCCACTCGCCTCTGTAATTGACAATATGGATAATGTCACCCGTCGGCGACACCCACTCGAACGATGTCGATACAATCCTACTGCCCTGAGGCGAAAGATAAAACACCTCACAGCCCTCATGCGTATATCCCACAACACCCTTGTACGCCACAATACGGGGAGTGTTCGCCCCCGTCGTCTCCAATATCATCACGCCCTGACGGTCACGCTCGTTAGGGTTCTGGTTGCCGTCAAGCACTATTGTGTCGCCAGCCATGGGCACGTCGCTGCCCAGCTCGCAGTTGTCCTTCGCAATCTCAATCCACGCGAACTTCTTGCCGTCATACAGCTCGTTGCCCAACTCGTCAGTCAGCACCACATTCTCCTCACTCACGGCAGTCACCAGTCGCCACCACGAACGAGTCGGCTTCTGCTTGTCAGCCAGTCCGAAAGTCTGGCAGCGAGCCTGGTCACCCACACGCCACATGTTTTGCGTCGCCGTAGTGCCGTCGTCAGCCAGCAGCCAGCAGCGCCAGCCCCTCAACTTGCCAGCCTCGGCATACAGCTCCTCGGTTTTGAATATCTTGCTCCCCGAACCGCTCAGGTACACATTACCCCCGGCATACGACAGCTTCCTCACCTCCAGCTCTTGGAAAACAGCCTTGCCCCACACCTGAAGGTCATTGATGTCAAGCCTGAACTTGCCGTCGCCACGGTCAACGATGCCGAATCCCTGCTGTGTAGCCCCGTTGTAGCCAAGCGACACGATACGTCGCAGCACAGCATCCAGCATCTGCACGTTCCCCAGCACCGCATTGCCATTAGCGTCAATGCCTTTCTCACCGTCGCCCAGCTTCAAGCCTTCAATAAAGGTTATCGCCTTCTGAGCCGTGTCTGGATGTAGCTTAGAAAGGAAACTATTTCGCGTGCGACGTGCCGAATACACGTTACTATCGGATTCAGGGGTAGAATCATTAATTCCGATAACATAAACACCACCGCCTTTACCGCTTCCTGTACCGCCTATCTGCATTCCGTTTACCGTGATGGAGTCAACCTTATCTTCCAACTTTCCCAATCGACTAGTAGCTGCCTTCTCGCCTACTGTGTACTGAGGGTGGTCGTAAGGTATATCCAAAGGTATCTCCATGCCGATGATACGAGAATTTCGGTAGTGCTTACCATCCGCGTCCACCTGTGCAAACATATCATTAATCAGCTTTACCTGTTCACCGAGAGGGTGATAATCGTATGTTCCATTATTAAAGAACTTATCACCATCCATAGTACAGGTGAAGTTTGAGTTGCTGACCATAGTCTTCTGATAATACTGTTTCGCTCTATCAAACAGAGATAACTGAGCAGTAGGAATTAGGTTCGTATCTGTAATCTTGGTTGCATCCCAGTTAAACAGAAAGAACTTATCCCCAGCCTTCGGACACATGACACCATCGGGAAGTGTTCTTCCATAGGTATCATTAGCAATAATCTCGAAGTAGTTAACCTTGTCGATAATCTTGAAACTTACATCGAACTCCATGCCCATGAGAGCACCGCTAGTGAACTTGATGCCGAGAGTGAGGTTGCTCTTTATCCAGCTAGATTCAAAGCTTGTAGCAAAAGAATCTGTAGCTGTGACCTGCCAGAAGGTCTGTGTTGTCTTTGTGCCATCATCATTATCAACGGTACTATCGTAGGTCTTGATACTGCTGACTACGCTTTCCACCTTTGGATATTCGTCCTCAAACATCACAACACCTTCGATTGCCTGCTTTTCGTTCTTTACGACATTCACATTCTCAAGGTAGCCATCCTTAGCATAGAAACCGTCACTATCTACATCCTTGTTAGGAAGCATGAGGTAATCTGTAGCAATGCCATCTGTGGTAACGTCCGCATCGGCACCAGTGAAATATCCTTTCGGGATATTCCTATCTGAGCCGAATGCGTACAGTCTTGTGATATAAGTTGACTTGGATTCCGAATAGGACATGGACAGAACATTAGCATCCTGCTCGAATGTTGTCTGCCCTTCCATTTCGCAATATCCAAGGTATATAATAGAGCCATCTATCCACCATTCGCAGTTGAGTGCGTCTTCGGAACAGATGGAGTTGAGAGCATCAAGAATACTGATAGAGCCGTACTCGATCAAGAATCTCTTCTGAACATCGAAAGCCTTGTTGTTATATGTAGTGTAGTCAACGGTGAACTCCTTGCCGTTATACGTAAGCCCTAGAGCTTTTAGGTTGCCGAGGATAACGTTCATGTGCACGCCTACCGTAGTGGTGAGTTTGAAAGATGTTTCGTTTGCTCCGTGCTGAGGGCGATACTTGCAAAGCTTATTCTTCCAAGCCATATAGTAGGCATCCATCTGCATTTCGTAGTCATAGCCATCACTATCATTGTGCTTAGGGAAGTATGCTGATGTCAGTTCGAAATAGCCGAAGTCTGGTATCTCTACAGAATCACCAATCTCGAAATAGACAGGTGTAGCCGTAGTGAACTTCAAGATGATGTAGTGATGGTCCATAAGCTGATATGACAGCTTAGAACCTTCTCCGAAGTCCTCTAGCGTGAAGAATACCTTGTTATTTCTCTTAATCTGAATCATAAGCTTATATATTTACTTGTTTCACCTCTGTCACTAGGGTCTGGCTCGTTGAGTTTTAGGCTAAACTTTGCCATTTCCCGAATGAATTGGCTGAATTGTGTGCAGGAGAGATAGATGCACCGATACCACACATTAGGCTGGAATCGTGTGCGGATAACCAACTCTCCCTTGGCAAGTACATCCTCGCAGAACTTAGCATAGTTCATCATGAACGTATCTGAGTCTTTGGCGGTCATATTGAATGGAAGCGTTATCTCCCTCTCATCCAACCTAGGATTGTGCTTGATAACCGACTTCCCGTCCTTTGAGCGATACTTGTTGCTTATGAACTCCTTGTTTGGTGCAGGTGTCATGAGCGTACTGAGGGCGGTTTCGTCTAAGAAGATACCCCACGTAAGATAGGCATCCTTGCCATTTATGTAAAGTTGTCCGTTAAGCATAACTATTTTATCATTAAATAACCTCATAGGTTTCGCTGTGAGCCACTTTTGCTATTGTTGGGTATAGTTATAAGGGCCGACAAGCGAAAAGCCTATAGAGGTTAAATTTCCTTTAATCGTTTATTCATATCATCTATCTTAGTACCGAACTCGTTGTATGTGAGCTTAGCGTATTTAACGATGTCTTCAAGGTAGCTGTTGGTCATTATCATCATGTTACGGATTTCTACGACCGCCCCATTTGTTGATATTCCAGTTGCCACTATTGTTTCCATCTGTGCTACGGTGGTAACCATATTGTCGGAAATGTTCTCTCCTGCAATCTGTAAGGCAGTGAAGCGACCATTCAACTCGTCTGCGGTATCTTGCCCCATAGATGCCCATCCTCCGCTTGTTGCAGTCTGTGATGAGGATGAAGAACCAGTGTAGCCAGTCACCTTTGCCCAATCATCACGCCTCTTCAAGCCTTCCTGGACTATATCATCGTAACGCTTGTTGAATGCTTCTATGTCAGTTTCGGTAAGCTTGCCATCGTTGTCCTTGATAGCTTTTGCCCAATCATCATAGAGCTTCTTCAAGTCTCCGTTGATGAGGTCTTCCATGGAGTAGGAGAGAAGAGCCTTCTGCATCATTTCAGCAAAATCGTCAGAAAAGTCCTGCGCTGACTTACTCATATCCATGAGGTCTGATATAAAGCTATCCTTCATGCTGTCAAAGGAAATCTGCGTAAGACTTTCCTTTAGCTTGTCTGATAGCTCATCCAGCTTACCAGCTTGGTCTATATAGTCATTCAGCTTATCTGTCAAGCGACCGCCATAATTACCCTTACCAGTATTCTCTATGTGTTCCCAAATGGCGACGTTTCCGCGGAGAAGTTCCATCTCTTCTGGACTGAGGGAGAAGAGGTCGCCATTGAAGTCAGACTTGACGTTCTTCTTGATCCACTCCATCTCTTCACTACTGAAGCCACTCCAATAAGCGTTCCATGAATGGTGAGAACCGTGATAGCTTGCTTGCGCCTTTGCAATGTCGAGGTAGTTTTGATTGGTCTCCTGCTGATTCTTATAGGCTTGCTCGTAGTATGAGGTTGCCTTGGAGCCATAGGAGTTTTCCATTGCATCAGTCAAATCCTCGATGGATTGCTGCAAGAGGGTATTTCTGTCCGTGAGCCTTTCTATGGTGTCATTTACCTTCTTTGCATTACCATCTCCACCGAACAGACTATTGAAACCTCCGAATGAAAGCGTGTTGAGGATATGAGAAACGTTGTTCCCGATGCTCTTCAATGGCTTCATAATGATGTCACCCGATAAAGCATCATCGAGGATGCCCGTTACTGCGCCAAAGACAGTGTCCACGAGATTGCTTATGAGTGTTCCAAAGCCATCTTTGAGAATATCGAGGATACCAAGTATTGCTGATATTATCTCTCCTGCCAAACCGCTATCCCCTAAAGCTTGCGTCAGAACCTTTGCAGCATTGCTGTCCTTGCCGAGCAAACCTTGAATACCCTTAGCAATGGTATTGGCTGTATCCTTCTGCATACTACCACCAAAAAGCTTGTCAAGGCCAAGAATGGAGTTTCCTATGCCTTTGAGTGAGCCAGAGGTAAGACCCTGCAAGCCATCTTCAAGCTGTTGGAACTGAGAGGCTGCCTTCTGGGCAGATGTCTGTAAGTCTGAGGTTGCCTTCTGTACTGTAGAACCGAACTTTTTAACATCGTCCGATGCTGTAGTAAGATTCTTTTGTGCTAATGCAAGATTTACCTCTGACTTGTCTATCTTTGTTTGGTCTCCACCCTTCTTTGCCTTTGCGAGGTCTTCTTGAGCCTTGGTGACTGCTTCTGCTGCTTTTATTTCTCGTTCCTGGGCATCAATATAGCCTTGCATGGCTGACTGATAGGTGTTGATGTCGTCAGAGACCTTCTTGAAAATATCGCTATCCCAAACAGTGGCAGAGCCTTGTAACTTGGATATAAGCTCCTGTATGGTCTTCTGTTCGTTGACATCTGAAGTGTTCTTGGAAAGCTCCTGCAGCTTCTTGATGGTTGGCTCCAGTTGATCCTTGAACATAGCACCGAAGTCTCCGAAGATGCTTCCCCAGTCAATGTTCTGTCTGATAGTGTTTAACTCGATGGCTTGTAGGTCCTTTTTCCTCTGCTGCTGAAGGGAGAGCTTTTCGCCTTCCGTCTGAGCCTTGGCTATCTTCTCTTCATACTCCTCGGCAATGGCTTGCTTCTGCTGATAGAGAGAACCATACTCCTTCAAGTAGTCGCGCATAGAGGTGAGGGCTTCCTTGTTGACCTCATCAAGCTTCTTGTTGTATTCTTGGGTAGCGAGGTCTCTTGCCTTACTGAGAGCATTAGACTGAGCAGAGGTAAGGGCTTCTTTCTTGCCAGCTTCCTTGTTCTTCTTCTTGAACTCGGCTTCCTGCTTGCCTATCTCAGCCAAACGCTTTTTGTAGTCGTTGTCTATCTCCTTGAGCTTCTTTTCTGTTCCCTCTCGCATGAGGGATATGGTGTCGTCTGTATTCTTTTGAATGAGTTCTTTCAATTTCTCGTTAATCTCTTCCTGAGCCTTACGTTGATTTTCGACTTTCTTCTTAGCATTTGAAAAAGCTTTGTTTGCCTTGTTACTTGCAGCAGAGATAGGACCCCAATACTTTTCATATACCTTCTTTTTTTTATCGAGGTCTTCCTTTTTCTCCTCCCATCCCTTATTAGAACCTTTCTTTGCCTCCTTTTCTGCCTTTACGGCTGCATAATAATCTATCTTTGCTTGTTTCTTAGCGGCAGCATAAGACTCATCTTTGTTAGCTTGCTCATATTTACCGGTAAGATAGTTGAAACGACCTTTAGCTTTTTTGGTCTCTTCTTCCAACTTCTTCATCTTGAATTGGATCTCTACAGGTATAGTAAATGTCCCTTGCTTCCATGCTGTATTTCTCCAACGTTTTATGTATTCAAGCAGTTCTTGGTATTTATCGAGAGCCTTTTGTTTTTCAGCTGTGAACTGGATAGGATGATCTTGCTGCTCTTTCCTTAGTTCGTCTGCTTTATATTCCAATTCCGATATTACACGGTCCGCCTCTCCTCCGTCGAATGGGATTTTTGTAGGATTTCTTTCTATGTCGTTTTTCATTGCTAAAGCAAAGTTGGATAGATAATCCAGGCTTTCCTTGCTTTGTTTATATTCACTTTCAGCAAGCTTTATTTCAATTTCTGTTGGTGTTGACAATTCATCCTTGGCTTTCTGTATCTTTCCGAGTTCACCTTCAAGCTTTGCTATGTACTCTAAGATGGAATCGTTAAGCTTATCTGCCTTATCAAGTGACCAAGTGGCCTCTATACCATAGTTTTCTTTTAGTCCTTGGACAGCTGTACGTCTTGCATTTCCTGCTTCTGCTGAAGCCGAGACATTTTGAAGTGCCTTTGCATATTCTTGCAGCTGCCTTATTTGTGCTTTTAAACCTTCCTCTCGTTCACGGTCTGTCATTTCATTTAGTTTACTGTTGAAATCTGAAAGGTCCGTATTTTGGAGCTGTTCAACGCTTTGGTATATCTTGCCTAATTCTGGAGCTATGCTTCCTAATTCGTCGAATGCAAGTTGTTTTTGCAGTTTCGTAGAGCTTGCATCTTGTATTGTGTTAACAAGTTCCTTTATTTTTTGTTTACGGTCTTCTACCTTCTGATTGAACTCGTCCAAGCTTTTATTCCATGCTTCTTGAGCTATTTCTGCTGCTGAGGCTGCTGTAGAGAATTTGTAGATGGCATACACAACGCTCGTTATTGCAGCTGCCAATAATACATATGGGTTAGCAAGTGTAGCCATTGCGGTTTCTTTTAACGCTGCTGTTAGGCTTTTTTGTGCTAATGTCAAGAATTTGGTTCGTGCTGCTGCTACCGCTTCTGCATTGGAAAGGTTTATGCCAGCTGCTGCTGCAAGTGTTTTCTCTACTACGGCTTGTTGGAGTATACGGTTGTTGAGTGTCTGGAGAGCAGTTACTGTCATGAGAACAGCCTTATATGTTCCGTATGCTGTTGCTGCCACCATTACTACCTCAACAACATTCTGCCAGTTCTCTACAAGAGAGGAAACAACATCAAGACCTTTATTGATTATGCCCTCTTGAGACTTTCCAAGCTCATTGAACTTCTGCTCAATTGCATCCTCAATATTGCTTATCTGACCTGTTATCGAGCGACTTTGAGCCTCCATAAGACCGCCGAATTTACTTCCTTCCGATGTCATATTCTGCATAGCCTTAATGAAGATGTCACTTGTTACTTTGCCTGCTGTAAGCTGCTCTTTAACCTCTGCTATTGCATTGCTAACATCAAGACCCATAACCTTTGCAAGCTCATCTGCTATAGGGATACCACGGTTAAGGAATTGGTACAAGTCCATTGTGTCCATCTTTCCTTTTGCTATAGTAGTACCGTAAAGCATTACCAATTCTGATAAATTCAAATTCATTCCAGCTGCTACATCACCAAGCCTAATGAGAGTATCGTTTACGTCTTCCGCTGCCACATTGAAGGCAAGCAGCTGCTTTGCTCCCTCTGTTACGTCCTCAACACCGAAAGGGGTTATAGCCGCTGTATGTATAATTTGCTGCAGTAAATCATTCGCCTTCGATTCACTCTGTAACATTGTCTTGAATGCTATCTCAGTTTGCTGGAATTGGCCTCGTACCTGAATCATCTGACTGACGAACTTCCCTATGCTCCATCCTCCAACTGCAATATTAGCAGCATTCTGTATTTTGCTTATAAAGTCGTCTATAGATTTACCTTCAGACTCAACTTTCGCTGCTGTCTGATGAACAGCATTCTGAATATCCCTAAAACCAGATATGACTTTAAAGGTTTCTATTGTAGTATCAAACTTAAGACTTGCCATAGTGTTCTAAATTTCTTTGGATTTTCGGTCTAACCCCCGTGATTTTTGAGACCAGTGTTCTAAATGGGAACAAACTCACGCCTGTGCGCGTAAGAGGTCGGTTATTCGGGGTTGTCTTCACTTTCTCTTACCGCTCTCATGACAGCTTCTCTATTGTTACCATCTATGTAATCCCCACTTGTTTGTGGTACTCGGCATCTTCTTAACTCGTTGTCGGACAGATAGATGGATGTTACTTTATCTTTCATCATAAGAGTTAGGTTTGCGTATGATATTTCCCATACTACGTAATCGAATGTCCATCCGTACCTTTCACACGCGGCATCTATCAAAGATCCCCATATAGACATTCCTCCGAAGATATATTGGTTTTTGGTGTCTTTTGCTTCTGATACCTTTGACATTCTCTCTAATTCCTTCTTTATTCCAGTATGTTTTAGAATATCTTCAAGCGAGTTGTCTTTTAGTATTAGAATTAGGAGTGTTGATATATCTTCGTCGTCTGTTTCCTCTATGGTCTTCTGCAATGTGTCTATATGCTGTTTGTCTAATATCTCCTTCTTTCCTTTTGATAAGTGATAGGCTATTATTCTACAGCATGTCTGGCGTTTGTGCTTCACTAATCTCATTGTTTCGAGTAGCGGGTTTTCCGACAAGTGTTCTTTATCTATCTCCAGTGACTCTATAAGCTGTGATGTTATATACATCACGCCAAGTGTTTGTGGGTATAGACATAAACGTTGATTGCCAATAGTGCATCCTATTGGCATATCTGTTAATACATTTGCTATGATACTTCCTAATTCTTTCATGCACCCAAGACAGGATTCGAACCTGTGCCTCTAAACCATCTTTTAAAGGTCATGGATTTTGGTTAAATTGACCTCGCTCTTCCGCTGAGCTACTTGGGTTTTCCGACTGATAATCAGCCTGGAGGGTATTATTCACCGCCTGGGTAGATTTCTGTGATATCGCCTTGTTCCTTTCCTCCTGCTGGATGCTTGAATGTTAAGGCATATTTATCCCCAGTACCTTTCTTTGCTGTTATTACACGCCAACGGTAAGCACAATATACTTCCTCTCCCTTCTTGTTGGTGGTCTTTGCCACTACATCGCCATCTGGAATGAGGGCTGAGTGTGTGTAAGTAATAAGAGCACCGTCTGATGTAGTGTATGCTTCTTCTGCACCTACTGTGGTATTCCCCATGTACACTCCAGGCAACTCTGCGTCTTCCGGCTGTACGGCTACCCTGTAGTTCCCTTCTACTACACCGTCGATCGTCGGGAATGGTTGTGGAACATTCTTTTTGATAAACATCTGATAGACTAATTCGTAGGTTGACTTCTTTGTCTTACGGTCTACAGTTCCGCCTCCCTCTTCGGTCTGAGTCATTGTGTCACCCTTAGTAGGATTTACCTGTGTTGTGTCCTCCTTTGGTGTATCAAGCTTGTCCCACTCATTCTTAGTCGAGCCGACAGGCTGAACGAAAATCGAGCATTTGCCCCATGATGTTACTGACATATTGTTAATCGTTTATTGTTTTATATTCAACTTGATTATTAATAACATGTTCCCCACTATTGGTTGGGTATACACGCTGGCTTATTGCGCGTGCTACATACTGGTCCGTGCGGAACGATTCCAAGAGACTCCAAGACTCTTTACATAGCTCTTCAACTCTTAATGTTTTTTCTTCGAATTGTCCTTCTACATCTTCGTCTTGAACGTATATATTCACATTGATTATCGCTACTTGTGTCTGTACTCCTTCGTTGGATAGTATGGAAATTACAATGTCTTCAGAATGCGACTTAGCAGGGCGTCCCTTTTTGCTGAGAACACCAGACACATTATTTACCAACTCAGAATCTTTCATATAGTGATAAATGTCTGTTCTAATAGCACCGTCTGACTTCATAATTTCCATGTGTTTATTTCTCTTACTGTTGCATCTATAGCTGTCTTCACCCTCTGTTCTACTTGTGATAAAGCCCATGTCTTAGTTGAAGAAAGGACATCTTTGCTTTCCAAAGCTTCTACTTCACCGGCGTATTCCATAGCTGCTACTACAACAAGAGCATATACCCTTGAATACTCTTTAGCTAAGTTATCTATCATCTTTTTACCTTTAACAGTACCTTCTGTGCCTAAAAGCACTTGAGGAAAAGCAGACGACATAAATTTACGGCCTTGGTCAAATACAGAGTAACCGATAGAGCTACGTAGATTGCCTGTATGGTCTATCCAACTTTCTTTCGAGGAGCGGTCTCGTATTCTGACAACACATTCTTCTCCAAGTTTTGTTAAAGCTTTCAATACAGACTGCTGCAGCCGCTTTGCTGCTCTATCCAAGAAAGACTGTAGATCAGAAGCTTTGGTTGTCATTCTTATACCCATAGTTTACACTGAAGTTGATAACGATGAAAACCTTTTACTTTCAATATGACTTCATCTTGTCCTAATACATTGAGCTTCACAAAGTCTCCATACTCAAACTTCTTTACTCCAACAGGCATATTATAGACACTATAGGAATAGTAATCCATCGAACCGTCAGGAATAACAATTTTGTTTGCTTCTCCTGCCGGCACCACATCACAGTCACAGCAATACTCCCACTGTAATGTTCCTGGATGGTAATCACCATTTTCGTCTGTGTAACCACTTGTCTTTTTCTGGCGATACAGCTTTGATGCGCGGAAACTTAATAAACTCATCAGCAATTTATATAAACAGTTGGTTTGGGCTTTAAAGAAACTTCTTCTTCTCCTATTGACAAATATAACCGATTAGCCTGTGTCAATATCGTCTTTCTTTGGTCTTCTGACAATGAGCCTATCGATTTGTCCGATTCGGAAAAACTTACAGTTTGAACAAGAGAAAGAAGACAGTCGGCAAGAGCACCTTTGTAAGAGTCGCTTTTGGAAACTTCACTACTGAAATTATCTTCCATTTCGAGTTCGCGCTTTATGCAAACATTCTCCACATAACCGAATGGAATAGGTATGTGTATCTCATCAATAAGTGCTTGTCCGATTGTCTTCATATTTTTTTTAAGTTGTTGGTGTTACATTTGTTTTGAATTGACCCTTCTTTACTGGTGGTAGCTCATTGTATGCTTCTACAATGTCAGCATCTGAGGCATCAGAAGGTAAACTTGCACCAAGGGCATTCAGACCAGTGATTGCTTCGTTCTTTTTATAGGTTTTATCGCCTATTGTTACCTTCTCGTCTGATACGTCTTCTGCTTCCTTGTCTTTGTTTACTTCAACATGCTGGTCTTCAACTGAAACGTCAATCTGATATATGGTATCAACGTCTTCTATCACAGGTAGACAGTAAGCCTGAATTGCTGTTGTCTCCATTAGTGGGTCGGTTGTTGAATACTGAGATATGAGCTTATAATCAATCTGTTGGTAAACAACACCATTGACACGGTTAGTGGCTTCTGCTACCTGGCCGTAAACGAGGGCTCCAATCATCTGACTACATACACCGATAACCATGTTCTTATTCCAAGGCTTAACACTTCGGCGTACACCATCCTCTTCAAGACGGACAGTACGGTTGATAATTCGGAATGTTACACCTGTCTCATCAGTAAATGCTTCTTGGAACTTACTTGATGTAGGAGTTGGCAACTTGGTTGTTGAATCATATGTCTGACCATTGTATGTGGCTACAAGCTCCTTGGCTGAATCTGTCTTCTTTAGTGCGTCAAAAGTGGTTTTTGCTATCCAGAACTGGATAATTGAATTTCCATCATTTGAAGCTCGCTCTATTGCTGCCTTCAGGTCGTCAACTGTTAGACCTACACTTTTATTAGCGATACCGAGCTTGTTGTCTTCAAGATAGTTGTAGCGAATGCGTAACAGCTCTTTTGGATTGTCGTCGTCACGAACTGCAACAAATCCGTTTGATAAACCATATAGGAGTGCGTACTCATTACGCTCATCAACACCGACAGAACAAGCTACCGGGTCTTGGGCAAGCTTTCGACGGATTTCTGCTACTTGTCCACCTTGTGACTCCATGATACGAAGAGAAAGTATTTCCGACTCTTTTAGGTGCTTCTTCATACCAATCTTAGGCAGCTTTCCACTCGCTACTGAGATTCTATCTCGTGATTTCAGTGGAACTGGTGAATCAATGGCTACATAATCAGCGGCAACAAAACTTGTATCTACTGTGTCTGTCTCCCATTTATTGTCCGTTGTAAACACTCTGCGTAGAATCGAAGTGTCCTTATGAAGATAAGTCATTTCGTTCTTACGCTTACCGTTGATCTTTTCAATGAGCGCCTTCAATTTAGGAAAGAAGCTCAATACATACTTTAAAAATAAAGAACTCTGCATAGTTATCCTATTTTGTCATGTCCCCACTGTATTGTTGGAACCGCTGTTTTAAAGGCAGACTTTATAGATTCCACAGAATAAGGCACTGCCTTGTCATTAACCTCTCCTGCTGTCATTACTCCTACATGTGGAGTGTCTTTCGGTGCCGTAGTAATGCAAATACCCACGTATTCTGCATCAGATGGTAAAGAAGCATATGCACCTGCGCTTATTGGCATAGGCTTATACTCACCATCAGTGGTACTTCGAATAATTACATGTCCACACTTGATAAAGGGTTCGTCAAAACCTGTCATATCAAGAATTACACCTCCCGTGATTCCGTTAACGTAATTTCGGATTACGACAGACTCTTTGCCGGAATCAAATACTTCTGCGTTACTTACTCCGTACATACATTTTTAATTTTTAAAAAGTTTCTGCTAATTCTTCTATGTCATTGTCACTTAGAACTTCTGGCTTGTCTTCTTTATCTTTGTGAACTGTCTGGGCTGATGATGCTCCAAGCTTTGCAAGTCCAGCATTTGCTCTCTCTTGATTAAGAGCTGACAAGTCTTCAGTTACACCATCATAGAAATCGTCAAACTCTGATTCGTTCTCAAAACTCATTCTGTCAAAGTTTTTGAGGACGTTCTTACCGAAAACACCAGTATCTTTGAGCAAGGCCTGCAATTTTGCACGTCTTCCGTCTGATACACGTTCAGACTTCAAGCCTACTAATTCTGTCTGTATGGCTTTATTCTGCGCAATGAGTGCCTGAGCCCATGTGGGTATTTTATCGGCTTCTTCTGATGGCTTATTTGACTTTCCTTCGCCGGCTTTATCATCGTTGTTATTTTCGTCGTTATCGTCGTCGTTGGATTTGTTATTCTTATAGTTCTGAATAACACGATTGGATGCTTTTTGGGCAATTTTAAGATAAGGAACTACCGAATCTACTTCCGCTGAAATCTTTTCGTTAATGTCCTCTTCTGAGGCTTCTTCGTCAAGTTCAAGGTTATCGGCAATGTCTGCGGCAATACCCTCCAACTCACTTGAATTGAACCCTAACGCCTTACATTTAGGTTTCAAGATACTTAGTACCTGCTTTGTTTTCTTTTTCATTTAATTTTGATATTTAGTGATTAACCAATAAATATCCCAGTACGATGTTGCAGCTAAGTATGGTGCAAATATATAGAAAAAGATTTGACTATCAAAGAAAAACTTGTAAATAAGTCTCTGATAATCAAATCTTTGTATGTACATACAAATCATTTTGAACAATTAAAAAGATTTGGAGTATCTTTATTTGGTGCAATAACTCTTACGTCATTTATTCTTTAATTTTAATTTTTTGCATCTGTTATATATTGCATTCTCGTCAACACCAATTTTGGTAGCAATGGCTTTTGCAGTAAACTTTCCATACATACGTTTTATTATATAGTCTTCGTCTGGTGTAAAGATATGGTTCTTACTTATACCTAACGCTTGCAACTTTCTATGCACTGCCCAATAATTTCTACCAAGATTGTCTGCCAATTCTTTTGTTGACATTACGAGAGAATTTACTTTTAAATACTCTATTTCTTTTTCTGTGAAATGTTTACCTCTACTCATTACTCTTTATTTTTATATTCTTTACACTTGTTTGCTAAAAATGCTTCTAACTCTCGTTTTTCATGTGCTACTCGCTTCTGAGATTCAAAGGTTAGCTTTTTTACAACAAGAGTTCTTCCTTGTTTGTTGGTACCTGGAATAATCTCTACTTTACACTCATACTTATCTTTAAGCGGTATAATGCCGAACAATCTTCGTTCTGTACATCGTGTTATCGTACCTTTCAATAATACTTCTCTTGCTTCGAACTCGATATTTGAGTGCAATCCAATTACGCCTTTCTGTATTCTGTATATTATTTCTCGTTTCATAATCTTTCTATTTACGATGTTCCTTATTCCATTCTTCTGCAAAATCTCCCATACTTTTAAAAATGCCCATCAAAATAAGTGCACATATCGGTTCTGTTGTAGAAGGATTAACTATCTCAAGGTGACTGTTATCATCAGATACCTTTATCTCTACTGTTAGAGTTGTCTCTTGCATAAAACTTATGTTATTATTATATCCAAATCACTGTACCAGGGTGTTTTCTAACGTACTTCCTCTGCTTGTGACGTTCGCGCGTCCACCATCTGACAATTGAACCACGATGCCAATACTTACAATGACCTTCCTCCTTCATGCCAATACGGATACATTTACGACTTGTGCCGTAAGGTCGGTAAGCTTTAACAAACTTCTTTAGAATGCGGTGTTTCATAAGGTTATTCGTTGTTGAGTTTCAACTTCTCCTGCAACTCATTATCGTGAACGGAGCCTACGACCTCGAAGTCTTGCATATAGTCTTGCGTAAAAGAATGTCCGCACGCATTACCTGTACCTTTGTTTCCATTTATTGTGAGATAAAAATCATTTATTACGAAACGGGCTGCGTAGTCTTCAAAACTGATGATGCCGTACACTTCATAAGGGGTGTTGATTATGTCGTACAGAACACCGCCCGCCTTTAGCAATACATCACCCTCGTAGATCTCCTTGCCGTTCTTGTCTAAGAAGCCAGTGAACTGCCCAATAGTCTCAGAATCCACCTCATATCCACCAACCATAGTGCGAGGTTCTAAGCCTGTGGTTGTAACTCTTTGGTTGTGAACCAAGTCACCATATTTCCAAGTGTCAGTGAAGACATCTTTACCACGAAATTTAAATATTCTTTTGTTCATATTTATTTACTTAAGTTCTACAGGATCATCTTCCCAAGACAATTCTCTTCCAATAAGTTTACTAATAGTACCTTTAGGCAATTCTATTGAATGTCCTTGATAATAGGCATCACCTGTATCTTCATTACGCCCATCATGTTTAGGATACCATTTTCCGTAGTTTTCACCAACGTATGTACCCCATACATGATCTCTATCTTCCTGTGTATTACCTCTGAATGGTTTTACATCGAAAATCTTTTCTGCACCATCTTTATCTATTGCTACCCATGCCATAATTATTGATATTTATTTTCTATAATTTCAAAGTCTACCATATCTCCATACATGGCTTCCATTACAAGCATACCAAAATACTCACCAAAATGTTTGGCTATATTTTTAGTCGCACAACTTAGAAATCCAATGTCAATATAAGCATAGCCAATGCCAGTGAAAGAATCAAAGTGACCTAAACCTTCATTACCTTTCATAGTATCTCCACCAAGAACATCATAGATAATTCCTTCACTTTTAATTTTACCTAATTTCTTATACTCACCACTTTTTAGCTCATACTTAAAAGTGCTTGATTCTTTTGTAATAAATCTAAAGTAAGGATACCAAGTTGTTTTCTGTCCATCTGCATTTTGAACAAGGTGCATATTGTAGTCGGTGTTAAGTACTTTTCTTACAATATTCAACATGAACATTGCAGCAGAAGCCTTAGAATAATTTTTGATATTGACAATCATATTATTTATTGTTATAGATTGTTCGGGAGTATAACCTAAAGCAGCCAAAGCATCATCAAAGCTTTTGATTTTTGTGAAATCAAAAGCATACATTTCCTCTTTGCTGAATGCTTGAAGTGCAATCTCTTTGAGTAATTTATTATCACTATTATACCATTCCTTTGCTTTTTCAAGAGTAATTGTTATGTTTCTTTCCATATTATTTGTTTTCTAAGGATTCATTATAGTCTTCTACATAAGGACAAATGATTACTTGTCTAAAGTATCTACAATCATTTTTGAACTCACATTCATCGCAATAACACCATGCCATAATTATTCCTCCTTTATGCCGAAGGGCGTGCCATCGGCAAAACCCCATCTTTTAAATGCACAGGCGTATTGGTCTATTACTTCATTTTTAGGTGCAACGCGTTGCAGAAGTTCATACTCTTTAGTTTTCTTGTTCGTTATCCACCCAAATGGTTGATGCTTCTGCATTTCCTGCCAACACTCGTCAGCATTGGTGAATGGGCGGTACTTGGGTTCTGGCTTGATGCGGTATCTTAGCGGATTTAAATTAAAATCAGCATCATCGCCCAGATAACGCCAATCAATATCTTCTTGTACCAGTATAGTTTTACCTTCTGCGAATGCCTGTATAATAGGCAAAAGCTCTTTTGCTTGTTGTCTGTCCATTATTGGTCCTCCAATTCTTTAAGACAAATATATACATCTGTAAATGTAAAGTTTGTCAGTTTTTTATATCTATTTACTATATCTTCTACAAGATACCATTTGTCTTTAATGATAACTTTCTCACCTATACGAGGAATATTATTGTAAGGGCATGTTTCATATTGCAATATGGAGTTTTCCTCATCCTCTTTTTTATAAAAAAATACATTCATAACAATCCCTCCATGTCAATTATATTCTCCATCATTTTATGTCCTCCAAAAAATCAATGTTAAGTTTATACTTCTCTTTTACTTTCTTGAATTTGTCCAAGAGGAAAGGATTTTGCAAGATTGCGTCCTTTACTTTCTGAACTGTTCCATTTTCAACTAATACGATAGTCTTACTACCTGGGCGTTCATCATCTGGAGAATAAGGGACACCGAAACCAATATAAGGAATACCATTTGTTATATAACGGAAAAAAGTTCCTGTAGCTTCATTTAAAAACTCGTCAGTTATGATTCCGTCTATCTTTTCAAAATTCTTATCATCTTTTCGTGTAAGATGAAAGTTGATTCCCAAAGGATAATGCCTAACACAGCCATCAGTACCGAAGTATATTATGCGGTTTGGTTGCTTATTATGTTTTACTGGTTGCTTAAGACCAATGTGTGAAAAATCAGATGTTGACATAGTTACAAATTTTCGATTTTTTCTATAAGTTGTTTACGTGAAAGTCCACTATAGTAATATTCACCATGTACTGTTAGGACGGAACTATTTTCACCGCACCAATCATGGATTTCCTTGATGTCTGATACTGGAATACTAACAGTATCGCGTGTATCAGAAATTACTTCTATAAACTTCATTGTTCTTCTTCCTTTCTTGGTTTTAAATTTTCACAACGGCATGTTGCTTCTCCGAAATTGATATTGGCAGGAAAAAAGTGATAATAGCTACAATATCCACCATATAGGTCCGCATAAGGACAGCGCGGACAATCCCCTTGTATTACATTCTTCATCTTCGTTTATTTATCTCTCCCTCCCTGCTGTCACCAGGGAGAGACAGGTTAATTATTTCTTCTCATTATCAAGGTTTAAAATACGTAAATTGAGAACTTTCAAATAGGTTTGCATATACTTTGCTTGCATTCCAAGCAATGCTGCCTGTTTTGCACCAACCTTCTCAGCTACTTTATTAAAACCTATGTTGGTAAACGAGCATAACTTCTGATAACGTTCATTCAGTTCATTGCGCTCAATACGTAAACGTTCAATGAAGGTATCTGATGGCTTGTAAGCCTTCTCAAATGGCTCGGCAGGAGACCATGACTGATAGCCATCCTCATATTCAACAAGGTAGCCAGCCTTGTCTGTTTCACACTCAGAAGGTCTTACGCCTTCCTTCAAGAACTTGCGCTCGTAGGCTTCACCCATAGTCATAGGCATTGCCTTTACTGTCTTAGTACCAATATACAGTTTCATTTCTTCTTTGTTCATAGTTGTATTTGTTTATTAATTATTTTACCCCATAAACTTCTGGCAACTTGCAGATTACATCACCTCCGTAACTACCCTTTGTTAACTCAACAAACTCACGGACTGTTGTGGTGCCATCAAGGTTTATACCCTTAGATAGACAGAAACTCTCGCGCCCCATTTGACATGAGCCAGTAAGCACGTGATGATAGGCAAAGAGGTCACGATTTGGATATGATGTATCATACTCTGGGAACTTCTTGCGGAAAGCTTCTATGCGTTCTTCCTCTGTACTATCATCATATAGCTTCTCTTGCAGAGCGGTGAAAGCATCGTGTAGGGTATTACCATGTGCGAACTTGTTTTGCTCCTTAACAATGTAGCAAGGTTTTAGCGTCAAATCATTTTGCGGGATAAAGCCTTGCGCAATGTTGCCACGAACAGACTTGATAATTGTCTGTATTCCATCTACAATATAGCCATGGTTACCATTTATATCTTTTACGCCACAGTTATCGCCAAAGCCAAAGCCTGAGCCATCGTCACAGCCATAGCCAAAGCCAAAGCCTGAGCCATCGCCATGACCATAGCCATAGCCATGGCCAGAGCCATCGCCATCGCCATGGCCAGAAACATCGCAATCGTCACAGCCATAGCCATAGCCAAAGACAGAACCATAGCCATTGCCATCGCCAAGGCCAGAACCATCGCCATTGCAATGGTCATTGCTAAGACTTAGGAAGTTTTTAATTTTTGTCTCTAACGCTTCCATTCTCTTACCTCCTCTATAGACTTGATAGCCTTGTCTGTACAAGGTATAACCTCTATTGCATCAAGTATCGTGATACTATCAACTGTGACTGTAAACTTGCAATTGTCAGGACATGACGTTCCGTCCTTGGCAAGCTGTGATAATGAAGCTGCTCCATCCCAATACCACAGACGACGAGCGTTGTGTAATGTCACTTCTCTGCCATTCTGTGCTACAAGTGTTCCGAACTCTACTCCGCTACGGTCGCCACGAATGATTACTTTTTTGTTGATGTTTGTTTCCATTGTTTCTATTTTTATATTGTTAGTGTATTAATGTTTGTTTTTCTTTGCGAGTATTTAGCTGTTTATTTTACAAGCTCAAACTCGTAGACAAAGACGTAAGGGTTGGAGGCCCATGTACCTTTGCCTGCGATCTTGTCAATGAGCAGGGAGTATGGTTTTTTGGCTGTCCCATAGGTGGCAGATTCATCTGTGATGCTGTAAAAATGCGCCTTGTTTATTCTGCTCTCAAAATCCACGATACCCTCAGCCAAACAATCCTCTTCGCTGATGTCTTGCAGACGCTCGATACGAATGTTGGTGATATGGATGCAGTGAGGCATTAGGTTTGCACGGACGAACATCTTGTTGGTATAACCTTTACTTCGTATTAACGCATCTCTTAGCTGCAAATCTTCCACATGAGTAATGCCTAAGACATCTTGATAGGATTGCGCTACAGCGACCACGTCGTAGACGTTGTAACGTGATTTGGCAATCATATACTCGCCATTGAATATAGCGGCACTGCCACAAACATGGCCTTCATACCCATAGCCTTTGATAAGATTTGGAACTTCGCCGTTATAGGCAATACGTCTTGTCTGTGTCTTGCGACCTTCAAGTACGGCTCGGGTGAGTCCGTACTTGTCGTTGAACATAATTTTCTTCATAATTACATTCCGTTAATATGAATTACTTTTTCTCACTTGTGATACTCGTCCTTAATTGGTTCAACCTTGAAACTTTTATAGGAGTTACTTCCCATAAGCTCATCGTTATTGCCGAGACTGAGATAATCCTCAACAATTTCTTTGACCTCATCTTGTGTGTAACAATCACCTTCTTCAAGAGTGATTGTTACCTTGAATGAATATTGTTTCTCTCTCATTCTCTAATACTTTTAGTGCTTTGTTTAAATTATACTTTAAGTTCCGCGTCCAAGCCCAATGCCCAAAGTATATGCTGTAGCTCATGGACGTACTTGATAATACTTACCTTAACAAATAAGAGACGCAAACTACCCAAGCCTACTTGGTAGCCTTTACCGTCACCCAAAGGCTTTAATCCTAATCTGTTTTTTGCATAGACAACAGTGTCTTCCCGCATATTAAACCCGTTCTTTTCGAGGATTTCGGGGGTAAGGGGGATGGGGTCGATATTGCGACACAATACTCCCCATGGCCATCTGTCGTTTGAAATGGGTTTAAGACCAATACTACCTTCGTTTTCTTTGTATAGGGGTGTGGAACGTACTTCTGATACTTTTCCTATAGTACCTTGTTCTAATGAGCAGTTCTCGTTAACGATTACAAGGTCGCCTATTCTTAGGTCTTCCGCTTTAATCATTTCTCACCTCCTTCCGGTAACAGGTCGTCAAAATAACACCATTTAATAATACGTAATCCTTCAACATTGAGTTTCCAAGGATATTTTGCAATACGTCTGTCCTTGTCGTAAGAAACCTCATTCATTAAACTTATATATTGGATAATAAGAGGTTTGTCTATTTCGGGTTCTTCACTTGCGTCATGCCACAGATTGTCAACATTTATGTATTCGCATAATTTTCCACTCCCACCTTTATAAGGAACAGCATTAATACGAGCATCTGCTACACCTTCAATTTCACATTCTGCAAGTTGATAGTCCTTTATATAAATCCTTTGTGGTATTTTCTTTTCGTCTATCATATTATTCTCCTTTCTGTTTTGAGTTCTTATAACGACTTTTGATATTATTCAGTTCTAATACTGACATTTGTTTTTGAGCAATCCAGTGGTTAATAACTTGCTCTAATTTTTCATTCGATGACCTTCTGCTGTAGAAGTCTGGGCAATATGATTCTTTTCTTGTCTCTTTATTTAGCATGAAACAATATCCCCATTTGCACCAAAAACAGTTTTTACAATGTCCGTATCTCATTCCGCTTTTGTTATGTTGATTTCTACCTGAGTTAAAACTCCTTTTATTGCTGTGCTTCCTTTTCTATTTCCTCAAGCTTTTGTTCGTAAATTTTGATTACTGTGTCTTGCTTGCCGATAACCTTTACAACCTCCTCAAAATGCTTGAGGAGGTTGTCGTAAGCACTCTGTCTGCCAACCTTGTAGAATGTGTAGAATAATGCAAGGGTGATGGATAAACTGGCGATGATTTTCAATATTTCTATTATGAGCATAACTTAGAATTTTTCTCTGATTTTCTGAAATTGTTTAACGAATGTCTTTTCCGTGACCCACTCGCTGTACCGGGTGCGGTAGTAGGTTTTGGGCTTGCCTGATACCAAGCCGTTCTTGTCGCGAGGGGTATTGACGCTCTTGTATATCTTCGGGACGATGTCGGTGGACTGGTATGCCGTAATGTATTCGTCCTCGAAGGCTATGTGGGCAGTCTCACGGAACTTGACATTTTCGAGAGAGAAGGGGCAACTCATTCGCTGCCTCCTTCTGTGTAAGGTTTTGTTGTATTTAAGAAATGCTCGTTACCTTCGTAGTGGATGCAGTATCTGTAGCTACTGATTAAACAGTGATATTTGTATTCTGCGCCATCTTCATAGTATGAAAAAAAATTTACATTCCATTTTGCATCCTTATAGTTTCTCACCAACACTTTGTCGAACGGCTTGAACTGACATTCGGGCTTCATTGGCTCAACTTGCATGGTGTCGGGATTGTACTTGCCACCAAAGAACTTTTCCATGTCGGAGATAAATTTGTCACGTTGTTCGTCACTTGCCTTGACAAAGTCATCTATAGAAAGGACCCTTTTGTCTCTTTTTGCAAATCCCCCTTTTTTTAATTGAAAGACAGAAGCTTTGAAAGAGGTGTAAGAATCGTCAGTCCATTCTTCGACAAGAACTCCACAGCCATTGAATGAATGTATAGCCACGTCCCCTCGCTTGAAGAACTTGCTCCAGTCGCGCATTTCAGAGGAAGGAAAGAGTAAACATTCAGCACCTTCATAATTATAATAAAGTCCTGTTTTAAAGAACTTACTACAAATATTTGCATTATACTTTATTGTTATAAGAGCTGTACATTCAGTGTCAACTTCTTCAAGTGTAACTTCTCCAAATAAAGGCGAGTACAGCTTTGTACCTTTCGGGCAATCCTTCAATATCTCTGCTATGTTAAGCTTGTTTTCCATTGTTGTAATTTTTATAATAACACATTTCCATAAATTCTATTTTCCCGTTGATCTTTCTTCGTCAAATTCATGCGTAAGACGTTCTTGTAGTCCACATATAAACTCGTACATCAACTCACTCCATTCATCGGCAGGCTTGCCGTAGAGAGAATCCGCATAGTCACGAATATCGATGCATGCACCTTTCATGCCAAGAAGGAAACTTATATTATTTCTCTTTCTGCTTTCAGCAACTGTCACACCACCCAGAAGGTGTATGAGCCATGTCTTGATTTTCTTCTTCATAGTTCTTTATATTTATCGTCACTTCGTTTCCGGGCCAAGATAAACTCTGTCTTGTTTCTTTATTTTCTCCATAAGCTCCTTGACCTCGTTGCGGACAAGAATGTCTTCAAGGCCTAATTTCATTATTCCGTCGAGCGTCACAAGTATGTCGTGAGCAGTGAGCATATTGTGCCAACGCTGCACTTGGTCTATAAATGACAAAATATCAATGTTGTAGCTTTCAAGTGAGCGACTTTTACATCCTTTGTTGTATGTTAGCAGGTAATAATTCTTACGTGTCAGGAACCACCACAAGGCGGTTGCTTTAAGCTTTAAGTTTCTGAGCTTCTGTTTAATTGTCTTTTTATTCATAGCTGTATGTTTCTTAGAATGGAAGGTTGTGAGGATTGAGTCCTTAAGAGATGGACTTTTATTAACTTGTGTGTGGCACGTGGCTGCGCCTTGTTGAAATCGCGAACAATATGACGCTCAAGGTCGGTGTGCCATACAGGTTTGTCGGTGCCAGGAAGAGTGATTTCAGCACGGACTCGCTGACCATTGTCGAATGTGAGGATAGCTGTGCGCTGCTCACGAGGTACAAATGGATTGTGTATCATTTCGCACTCCTTTCTGATTCTACTACACATGAAAGCTGCTCTACTTTGGTCTGTAACTCCATATGTTTTTTGCAAGACTGGTCGCGTTCTGCTCTCGCATCCGATATACAAACAAAGCTAAATATAAATGACACAACTATTACTGCTCCAATACATAACCAGGGTAGACGATGTACAAAGCCGTCAATTTCACGACAAATACCCTTTATAAATGCCCAACCGTATTTTACTGCGTATAAGCCAGCTTCTTTTATTGTGGCATTGTCTACAAAGTCTATTTTTGTTGTTATCATAATTAATCCTCCAACTTCTTTATGTCTTGATATTCGTAATACAGTATGCGCTTCTTTGCTGATCGTGTGCCATCATTTTTGGGTGGATTCACGTAAATGGTGAAATGCCCATTCGGTGTTATACCGTTCAGAAGTGTAGGACGAATATCATGTATCCAAAACACCTCTTTTGTTTTGAGGTTAATACACTTATCGTCTTTCTTGTATGGTAGGCTTTTGATGTATTCATTTACAAGTCTTATAATGTTCTCGTTGATAATTCTTATATCAGCAAGTAAATCGATGATTTTGTTATTCATAATTTATAGATTGTTTTGTTATTATTTACTTTGATGTTGTTTATAGGAGTATCTTCTTTGAAGTATTCCCATGATGTATATTCTTCTTTCATAATTTTATGTATTTAAAAGGTTGGTCCACTTGATTCATACTCGCTATCGATAGGTAATATGTCGTTTGGTTCGTACTCGTCTTCTTCCTCGTACTCTTCATCATTACCGTCATCGTAGCAGTAAGGGTCGTTATCGCCATGATAGCCACCATTGGCGTAGAATGCTTTCCAGTCTATCATAGTAATTCAAATTGCCAAATGGTACATTCTACTGCTGCTCGACTAACTCCTGTGCATACTTTCCTCATAGCAACGTTTACATCGCCACGAATAAAGATTTTTTGACCCCTTACAAGACGCTTATCTGAAGAACATTCTCCTTTCTTCTTGCAATAGATTACCATGGACTTGTCTAATCCGTTCTTATCAATACCTCTTTTTACATCGACTGGGAACATTATTTCTTTTTTGTTATCGGCTGAAATGCCAACCTTAGCATCATCAGTTATTGTTCCTATAAATTCAAGTGCTATCATATGTTTGATTGTTTAGTGAAATATTTGAATAAGTATGTACATTTCAGCTATGAATATTGCTGTCATTATACAACCGGTAATAGTATCTTTATCACATTTCATAAGCTTGACCTCCAAAACTTTAATAGTTCTAAACCTGTGTAATATTTACGTTTTGTTGCTTTACGTATTCCACATTTTAGTAAACCTTCTTTTGTATAATTCAATATTGAGTTTCTGTGAACTCCCAATATCTTTGCAGCTTCCGCTATGCTGTAGCGTGATGTTGCATTTACTTCTGGTTCTACTGCGGTAATCATATTAATCTTCGTCTTCTTCGTTTAACAGTTCTGGATACTCTTTTTCCAAAGCATTTAATTCATTAACGAAGTCTTTTGCGGCTTCTTTTATCTTTATGATTGCTTCAATATTTGAAAGGAGACGACCTGCTTCCATGTAAAAGTTTGCTGCAAGGCTTGAAAATGGTCGAATTGAACCAGTTCCTCTTATTGTGAAATACTCTTCGCTTCGTCCAGTCTGTGCTTTCCATACCAATGCTAACATTGTATCTCTTTCTCCGTCAAGATAAATTGATATATTGGCACCTTTATAAGTAGGGTCTACACATTCTACCTTCCAGTTAGTATCTTTCAGTATTGCAGAAACTCTCTGTGAACACTTTTCAATTATTTCATTTGATTTATTCATCAACTCATTGTTTCTTTCAGTATTCATAATCTTTAATTTTTAATTGGTTTAACTTATTGGGAGGTGCTGGCTTAGTCAAATCTACCTCCCATCTTTCTATATGCAAAGGTACTAATAAATCCGCATATATACAAATATACTAATAGATATTTTAGTTAAATATACTAAATCTATAGATATTAACCAGTATTTATTTTCTAACTTTGCAAGAAAAGACATGATAAATATTGAAGAATTATTTTCTCTTACTGATGTTTCTGAAATCATTGGTAAATTAAAGGAACGGTCTATTTATGTTCCTAGTTGGAGTAAGCTCATAATCGAATATGAACCTAGTCTACACGAAATAGTCGAGGATAAAACTGGCCGGCGAGACAAAATCTTACCTGGTGGTATCGTCGAAAAGGCAGCGCGTATTCCTATCGGTCTCGAAAAACTTCTGACGCGCCGTATATCTGAATTTACGGTATCTATACCAGTAAAAAGAATATATTCTTACGACAAGAACGACGGCACTCTTAAATCTATAGCAAAGGCTATAGAAAAAATCTACACTAATGCACATATTGATGCAGAGAACATGAAACGTGCCAAGTGCTATTATGCATCTTGCGAAATGTTCACATTATGGTACACGCAGCGAAAAAAGAACAATCTATATGGGTTTGAAAGTGAATACAAACTCAAATGCCGTACATTCTCACCTATGGATGGGGTGCATATTTACCCTTTGTTCGATGAATACGAGGATTTGCTCGCCTTGTCTTTTGAATACGATAAGAAAGTTGCTGATACCACTATTACTTTCTTTGAAACATTCACATCTACACATCATTATAAATGGAACTCGTCTTCTGAAGATAATACAAACGGATGGCAGCTTGTAACAAGTGACGAGATAAGCATTGAGAAAATACCAGCTATATACTGGTATCGACATGAACCATGTTGGGAGGGATTAAAGCCAATTCGTGAAGATATTGAGTATACAATATCTCGAAACAGTGATGTTATTGCTTATAACTCTGCACCAATATTAAAAGTTGCCGGTGCTATTGTAGGAGAGGAACACAAGGGCGAAACACGACGAGTTTACAGAGTTATGGAGAACGGTGATGTAAGCTATGTTTCATGGCAACAGGCTATAGATGCCCTGAAATATCATGTAGACACTCTCATTAAGCTGTACTTCATGCAATCACAAATGCCAGATATTTCTTTTGAGAATATGAAATCACTCGGAAATATAGGCTACGACTCGCGCAAGACACTTCTAATGGATGCTCACCTCAAAATAGGAGAAGAAGCTGGTAAGTGGACGGAAGGCTTCGAGAGAGAAGCAAACGTAATAAAGGCATTCCTTGCAAAGATGAACACAAGTTGGGCTGATCGCTTGGATGAAATTTCCATTGAGCATGTTATCACTCCTTTCATACTGGAGGATGAAGCCGCTGAGATTGAGAAATGGATGAAGGCAGATGGCAATAAGCCAATCATCAGCCAAAAGGAAGCCATACGACGTGCTAACCTTACAGACAATGCAGACGAAACATTTGAGGAAATCCAAAAAGAAGAACAAACAGAGAGTGAGAGGTCTGCTCAATCAATGCCTAACTTATTTTCAGAAGAATGATAAAGAAGCAAGAAGTTATAATAAAACGCTTTTGTAGAGATTGTGCTCATGCTCGTGACTTTCACAGCATGAGCCTTCTCAATGAACCTATTTTGTGCAAGTGTGACTATCAGCGCTATAGTATGCTGCTTAATCATGACTCTTGCGATAACTTCAAAAGAAAAACGTAATGGCTAAGATTAAGACACCAAATCAGAAAAAAGCATACAGGGAACTTGCTAAACGGCTCAATAGATACACCAAGCGTATATTAGCTATATATGCTGTACTTGCCAATGAAGCTGCTAAGATGGCAATTTCCGCTGGATATGATGGCGATAAGGAGTTTTCTTTTGATAACTACCCTAAGACCAAACGTAAGGTTAATTCTCTGCTTGACTTCTATGCGGAGAATATGCAGACTGTTGTGTATAGTGGTATCACTGAAGAATGGGAGAACAGTAATACATTCCAGGATTTGCTTGTGCGTCGCGTTATTAAAGCTTACACAAAACGTATTGGTGACAAACGTGTAAAGAGATATTATGAACACAACAAATCTGCCAAGGAAGCTTTCAAGAAGCGTACTATCAATGGAATGAATCTATCGCAGCGTATATGGGATCAACGTGAAAATGTTAAGAAATCTCTCGAACGTGCTCTATCTACTGGTATAGAGAAAGGAATGAGTGCTGTTAATCTAAGCAAGCGTGTCAGCAAATATTTAAATGATTATTCGTCTCTTGCTAAGGACTATAAGAAGAAATATGGTAAAGCTGTAGACATACAGAGTTGTGAGTATCGAAGTGTTCGTCTTGCACGTAACGAGATTAATATGGCATATAGATCTGCAGAACAAGAACGTTGGAGAAGCCTTGACTTTATAAAGGGTTTTGAGATAAAAATGAGCGGTAGCCATCCAAAAGAGGATATGTGTGATGTTCTTGCTGGTATATATCCTTCTTCTTTTAGATGGTATGGATGGCATGTGAATTGCATGTGTTTCGCTATACCAATAATCATGTCGGAAAAAGAATATTGGAGTGATGGTCCGAAAGAATTATACACAGAAGTCCCTAACAAATTCAACAAGTGGATAGGGGATAATGTCGACAAGATAAAGGCGAATAAGAGTTTGCCGTATTTTTTGGAAGACAATGCTAATTTTATAGATAACGAGAGTCTGCGTTTTGTAGTACGCAGAAAAACTGAGTACATTAGATATAAAAATGACCCTTCCTATAAGGATGTAGAAATAAATTCTATTGGTGGATTTAAGGCTGTTCATGTGAGCCACAATACGCATAACTATTCAGTCAAGGATTTCTTTAATGGCACAATGGATGGTGACGATTTAGAGAATGAATTTATAAGAGTTGCTTTCTCTAATGGTCATAGCGTAATATTCTGTGAAGAGGGCAAAAAGGACAAATCTGGAAATCAAATGACAGCTCTTGATATGATTTTAGACGGTCGCTTGATGGACTTGGCGTCTATTACGAGCAGTTCACGTGACTACAGAAATCAACTACTGAACAAAAGTCGACAGCTAAAAAAATTCAATTCAAGGGAAGATATAACTAATGAGTATCATGATGTATGTCTTTATTTTCACGATTCTTTTTTGTTTGATGAAAAGAAACTTATTGATGGCTATCAGAGAATGATAGGTGCTTTAAAAAGCAAAAATTCTTCGACTCCATTGAAAAATGTATTATGCGCTATACTACGTAAAGGAAAACTTGAGTTGAAAGAATATAATTTTTAATAAAACACGAGGCATCGTAAAGAAGCAAGACGGGGGTAGACCATTAAGGTGTCCCTACCCTCATCTGATTTTGGACTTAGATTTCGCTTCTATTACGATGCCTTTATTTTGTTTATCATTAACTTGCCTTTTAAGAAGGGATTGAGGTCCGCCAGAAGCCTGCATCTATCGACCGACATGTGAGAGGCTTGCCCAATCCCTATATCTTTATACCTTCACCTTACTACTGCAAAGGTAGTCATTTTCCGCTGAAAATGCAATAAATCATCAATGAATTTTAATTGGTATAAAAGCTCGGGTGTTACTTTTTGTATTTTGTGGCTTCATAGGTTAAAGAATTAATACGTTTCTTTTAGACCTGCCTTTCTGTATGCCAGCATCATCAAGTTACTTATTCTCTCTTGAATGGATGCAGAAATGTCAAGCATATCACCGATAATAATCATACACTTGGTCCGGTCATGTTCGGTGACTTCCTTGGCGTAATCTACTTGTCTCTTTAACTCGTCAAGGTCTGTTTTTAGTTCTTCGGTGTCAAGAAGATACTTCTTTGATTTCTTTCTTGGTACTGGATCTGTTACGATAATACCTCTCCTTTGTAAGTTGTGAAGCCATTTTCTTCCTTGCTCGGTCCATAGTAGCATTGAGTAGGATTTACCTTTCTTTACTCCTGTCTTGATAACAGATAGTCGCCCATTGTCGTACTTCTCTGCCATTACCCATGAACCGTTGGTCTTATAGATTATCCCTGCGTTCTGTAACTCGATGTTTAATGCAGCTGCACTCTTCGCTCCAAGTAGCTTTGCCATTTCCGTGGCGTTGTAATACTTGCCGTTAGCTTTGAGTACTTCCTCTGCATAGCGTGCGTTGTCAATCACATCGTCTACCGTCTGCACTGGCAGGTACTCTCTTTTTTGGTTCTCTACTTCCAACTGGAGTTGTTCTACCCACTCCTTGGTTTCCTTGACTTGAGCCATCCAGCTTTCGTCTTTCTGAAGTTCCTTGGCTCTTTCTGATAATTGTTTTCTTGGTGCCATAATCTTTTTCGCTAACTTATGTCGCCCTGAGCTCATTTAATAAATTAGGCAGCCGCTCATTACGCCTTCTGCGAAAAAGACACCATATAGGTGAAAATGCGTAATTCACGACTGCCTATAATTATGGCTGTAACGTATAATTGTCAATATGTCTGAACTTAACGCGTGTCTCACGACCAAATATGGCATCCTTTTCGCATATACAAAGGTACTAATTTTTTCGCAATCCACCAAATTTTTAGGCAAGAAAACTAAAATTATTTCTCTGTATATGAGCGTGTTAGAACGTGTCTACAACGAACTTTATTATCTTATCTTTACGGATGGCTATCTTCTCTTTGTCCCATGTCCTATCCGTTTCTGTCATGTCTCGAACCTCTTGCTGTTGCAGCAGTTGAGTGTATGTCTTGCGCTTATCCTCAAACGGAATATTGCCGATAGAGATATTGTGCTGTGCCGACAGAAGAAGATAATTACCAAGCGAATCCAAATACGACTGTTGGAAATCTTCGTCATACTTACAATACCCACTCTCGGGATTTTCTGTCTGTGGAGCAATGTGTTCCAGTTGTGGCTTAATTACTGCATCATAGCGTAGCAATGGATAGCCCGGCTTACCTTCCTCTATCAAATGGTTCTCATACTCCCAAAGTATCATCTTGATAACGTCACGGTTCAACCATCCATGCAACGCACGATTGAACTCAATGTTGTTCCAATAGCCCCAAAATCCACCATCTTGAACTTTCATCCATTCTATGCGGTCAATAATGGGATGCACATCACCAACAAAGTTTTGGAATACTTCACTCAACCTCCATGTGAGTATGGCACGTGTGCCTACCACACGATTGCGCATAAAGATAGAAACCATAGCTTTTGCCAATCGCTTGAAGTCTGCTTCAGGAACATTGTATTTGTATGCCTTTACGATGAATGGCATCATAAGTGCTGGTACGCTAACCACATACAATACATGGATGTCAAAGTCATATTTCTCTTTTTCAAGGAATGCAGCAATGAACTCGAAACTCATAACAAGCGAGTGTGTAAAATCACGGATAAACACTATTCTTGTGTCTTTCTCCAACTCGGAGTATATCTTCTGTACGGCATTCTTCTCGCCAAGAGAATTGAAGAACACTCTCAATGTGTAAATGAGTACATCATCCTCCTTAACCTTATCCTCTATGATGGAAACGTACTTGTATACTTCCTCAAAGCGATTCTTTATCTCACTGACAAGTTCGTGTTTTTCTTCCTCATCAGAAGAGTAAAGATGGATATTGTACAGGAATTGAGCCTTTATTATTTCCAAATCAGACGGTTTCTTTCCACGATTATTTTGGAATATGAACATTTGTATGGCTTCCGCCTCGTCATTAACCGTATGGGTAGTGCATGAAGCGTTGACAACAGCACTCATTAACTCACTAAGAGTAGCTTCGTTCATGTCCGACATTATTCTGCAGAAGTAGTCATAAGCTGCCACTATGCGCTTTTGTGACTCTGTGGCAAGGCCGTTGGTGTCGTTCTTTATTTGGTTGATTACATAGTCCTTGAACAGTTGGCTGTCGTAGTCAACAGTCGAGAAACGGTAAGTCTGACCAACCTTTATCATTGCGCCATAGGTGAAGAGTTCTTCCTCACTTAATTGTCTGCAACCTTTTATGCGAGCATAAAGAGCGGATATGAATATTGTTATTGTGGTCAATCTTTGCTGACCGTCAATAATAGCATAGTTCTTATTACCCTTGTCTTCAAACAGAAAATGTCCGAAATAGTACTTTGAAGATGATCTACTACTGATGTAATCCTGTAGGTCTATGATAAACTGACTTACCTGCTCAATGTCCCATGCGTAGGCTCTTTGGTATGCCGGAACAAAGATTGTGTTGCCAGACAGCATTTGACTGATACTTGTAGAAGCGTCCATTTCTATAATTTACATTAATTGGTTTTTGATGCGCCCGTCATGCCGTTAGCCCAGCTTTAGTTAGTACTTTAATACTAACGCATCAAGTCAGAAATTATTATGTTAAACCAATTATTTTTCTACACGACATTGAAATCAACACCATCATAGTCTCCATCATCAAGCACGATTTCACTATTTCGGTACATACGTTTTACCTCTTCCAAGGCATCGTGTGAAGATTCTGCATTTATCTCGACGATGCGGCTGAGTGTTTCCTTGATGTATATTTTGTATCTATCCATATTTGTTGTTTATTAAATATACTTGTCTAATACGTTTTCAAGCTCGTTTCTATTGCATTCAGGGAAATTTTCACACACTGTGTCTACTGCCCACATATAGGAATTTACTCCATCATTGAACAAAAGCCAGAAACATTCTGTGTACTTGTCAAAGTCGCGCTTAATGTGATTCGCTACATACCGTTCCATTTCTTCCGCATATGCTTCTTCAAGCTGTTCGCATGTTACCTTTTGGTAATTTCTAAATTCTATCATAGTTTCCTTTTTATCTCGTATAGCAATGCCGCCATTTGCTCTTTTGCTAAATACATTTGGTCTAATATGTCTTTTATGTGGTATGGTGCTCCGTTTGTTCCGTGGCCATCTTTTCCTATCCATATTGATGTCTCGTAATCCACATCAAAGTTCTTTAGGTAGTTTTCCAGTTGAATTACAAATGATTGCAAGCTCTTTTCTTCGCATTGTATGGCAAACACAAAATCATGGGTTCCTATCATTTGTTCAAATTCAAAAGTCGTATTGTCAATGAAGACCTTCCAGCCACATAATTCGGCAATATTTTCTATTGTTTCATTCATAGTCTCTGATATTTAGCATTACTGGAAAACGTGGAACCATCGCATCGGTATATCCTTGATGCTGTATTGTAGCCTTCTTTCCTATTAACTTGTTTCTATCATTAAGATACTTGGCCCGAAGTTCCTTTGAGCCTGTAGGACGTGCGCAGAAGTTGAAGTTTTCCGCTTTAAGCAAGAATATAGCCGTACCCGCATCGTTACCTCCGGCTTCTAATACATCAACAACCTCAAACTCTGTTGTGTCAAACACCTTTAATTTCATTAGGTCATTACTGCGTCCTTCTATATACCCGTGTCCTATGTTACGGATTATCGCCCCTTCATATCCTTGTTTTACGAACTTATCGTGTAATTCTTTTATTTGTTCTTCTGAATGGCACATATATGTCATTGAGCGGTATACTGGCCATATAGTTTTATCTGCAGGTATATCACATTGAAGGTTGGTGAAACGCATTTCAAAACCTTGCTCTTTAACCGGCTTGTCGTATACTACCATTTTGAGCTTTGCCGTAAGTTCTGTTTTACATTTTACTGCAGAACATATTTGCTGAAATGTAAGTTCATTGTGGTTGTATATTTCACCGTCTAAAGGCAGGAGACTCCGGTGATGTTCTGCCCATTCTTTTATTTGAGGAACGTCGTATTCTTTTCCCCCTCTTGACATTAACCGTATAAATCCATCATTATCCTCATAAAGAAGACATCTGACACCATCATACTTTGGTTGAACAAAGCACGGGAATTTAACCTGTACTTTGTCGTATTTAGTTGCGAGCATCGGTTTCATAACCAATCCTCCTCTTCATCGTCGTAATATCTCTTAAATCCTTGGTGTTCATCAGCCTCTGGTATATCGTTAATGTACACGCCACTCTCTGTTATTGATGGCCATTTAATATTAGGGTTGTTACCATACGGATATTTACCGTTTCCGAATGCGAGTCCAATCCCTATTTGCCGAATGTATTCTGTCACATTGTCTGTGATGACCTTGTGGCCATCAGGACAAGTTATCTCGCCGCTATTGTCGTTATAATCTTTGTATGAATAGCCATTCATTTCAGCAAGCAATTCATAAAAATCCTTACCTCCGAACACTCCGTAGCCCTCATAGCAGTTCTCCTTCCACTTGTTACCTTTGTCGTCAACAAGGTAAACAGTATGTTCCTCGCCATTCACAATCCGATGGTGCGTGTCCATCGTAAACCAGCTGAACTGTCCCATAATCTAATCCTCCGACCAATCTAATAATATTTCGTCTTCAAACGCTCCCTTGAATGCATCTATAATATCATCTGTATAACCACAGATGCCGTTCCATTGAAGGTATTTGTTGAAAAGTTCTTTAGCACTCATGTTGTTAACATGTTCTTCTTTGCACTCTGCCTCTTCAATGAGGTATTTTTTTAATTCTTCCTTTGTCATAGTCATTTGATTTTATCTTTGTCACAAAATAATGCATTACCTACTATATAGTCTTTTATGCCGGCTGCGTTAATAAGACACGTTGCTGTGGCATTGTATTGGAGATTTTTAAGTTTCCCTTCCTCGTTACAAACAAGGAGTTTGTCTCCAATATGAAGTATTTCTATATACCCATCAACAAACTCATTTAGTTCGTCAATCGAAAAATCCGTTCCATTAGCAGGGTCTACGTTCTTTTGTAGACCGTCTGCCATTATGATTACTGATTGCATAATACGTATCCTTCAATAGTTTTGTTATACATTATTTTACCCTCGTCTACCAACTGCTGAATCGCCTTGTGATAATCGTACCAATGATACATTACATCACGCTCATTACATGCTTCTCTTATGTATCGTTCCTCGTCATTGCCATGCTTAATAGCCTTGATTATTCTGGTTTTGAATATGCTAACCTTGCTCATAATATTAGTAATTATAGATTGAACAACCTGTATTGATAATTCTCTTAGCGTTGTTTATTGTAACGGCCTCTGTCTTGAAGTCAATAAGAACTGATACGCAACCATCTATATCCTCAAACTTTTGAATAACGTGGTTTTTGTAAGTGATACATTTTATTTCTGACATAATCTTTAATTTTTTAATTGGTTCAACATACGTTCGTTAGTTACTTTTTTAAGTTGCTAACTACTCTCAGGTATTCCTTAACCTCGTCGTCAAAGATGCGGCGTCCTTCGTTGCCATGCATGCCTTGAAGAAACTTCCTTGTTTTCTCTATCTCTACTCTTGTAAATCTCATAATCTTTATATTTAATTGGTTTAACTTATTGGGAGGTGCTGGCTTAGTCAAATGTACCTCTCATCTTTCTATATGCAAAGGTACTAATAAATCCGCATATATGCAAATATACTAATAGATATTTTAGTTAAAAATACTAAACAATTCATTGACTTTCAATAAGTTAGAAGAGTCGGTGTTATCACAACACTAACTCTTCTTCATACTAAATTATAAGAAATCAAGCAATAATTTTTCGTCTGGTACATTATGCAGCCATTCTTCGCATTTCTCAATAACGCCTGTCGCTGCATCTGGTGCATCGTCATGGGAGTTATATCCCTCTTTGCGATATGCCTTCATATCATGCGCAAACTCTGGCCATAACTGTTCCCAATTAGAAGGGAACACAAGCTTATTGTTGACCTCGTTTGAGCGTGTGAAGATACGTATCTGTTTGTTTTTGGATTGGGTGAACGTAACAAACCGGGTCTTTCTATTTCCATATTCTTTTGTCAACCGTTCTACATTTCGAGCATATGAACGTCCACCGTTATTGCTTTCGACAAAACATATGTCGGTCTTATTCCGTTTTAGCATGTTTGCTTGAGCTGGCTCCGTAAACTCCATAGGACGTTTGGTGTACATTACGTCAGTAACATAGTAGCCATCATCATGTGCGTCAAAGCAAATAGAGCAAAGGAAATCAAATCCTGTGTCTGCAGAGTCTGTATAGTTGCCGAGCATACGTGCTTTTCTTCTGTCTGGCAATGTATCGTATGTTCTGAAAGTATGATACATAAGTCCCTCCATAGGTGTAGGGTTCTGCATATACTGCGTCTCGAACACAAACTCACTTGCATGTTTGATTTTATAAAGTTCTTCAAGTGTGTGCTTGAAAGGCCACAAGGCGTGTTCTGTTCCATCTTCGTCACGCTGTATAACAGGCAAAGAAACTACAGTCCAATCGTTAGGTTCAATTTCTTGCAAATAGCCGCATAGGTCATGCTCATGCAATCGCTGCATAATTATGATAATTGGAGTCTTACGTGAGTTCACACGGTTTCTTATGGTGGTCTCAAATCGTCTGTTGATAGACTCTCTTACTTTGTCAGACAAAGCGTCGTCTGGACGTAAAGGGTCGTCAATAACAATAGCACCCGAAAAATAATCCGGATTGAATTGTGCTGTAAATTCATCAATGTTTTTTTTCTCTTCTTCTGTCATTTCTGCTTGACCAGCACCAAAACCCGTAATCTGTCCAAGCGTAGAGGTAGCATATTCACCACCGCCTGCTGTAGTACTCCACTTAGAGCGTGTGTTGTCGTTCTTTCTAATTTGTACTTCTGGGAAAAGTGTTTGAAAATAGGTAGATGTGATAGTGTCTTTTACTGCCATTGAGTTTTCCTGTACCAAACTTCCAGAATATGACATATGCAAGAATTTTGATGCTGGATTTAGTGCGAGTCCATATGCTATAAACATCTGAGAACAGAGTAGAGTCTTACCATATCGCGGAGATATGTTTATTATAAGCTTATTGGTTTTCCCTTTAATGACGTCCATCAGTGCATTGCATATAATCCTATGATGTTCGCCTACAACATAATCTCGACGAGCTGTGTAGGCGAACATCTTAGTGGTGAACTGCAATAGCGAAGATGCTAAGAGCTGTCTGTGAAGAAATCGCTGCTTATCAAAGTCCATTTATATTTTTCAATTCATTAATATCGTCCAATGATAATTTGGGGAATTTAAAGTCTTCTCCGTCTTTTCCGGTAACCTCCTGTATGTGTTTGTCGGCAAGTCCATTCAATCTGGCAACAATGTTGCTGTCGAATTGATGTATTAATGCTCCGTCAAGCTGCTGCGATGCTACAACATTCTCAATCTGCATGATAACTGCTTCGAAACCTTTTCGTTTCATGTTACCTCTTTTGAAGTCTGCCCATTTCTGAACAATACCGCAAAATGCACAGAAACCATATAATGTGTATGCTCTTGGTATAACATGTACTTCCTGGTGCATGGAATTACTCTGCTTGTCTTTGCTACTGGCAATAGAGTTTTTTCCGCTCTTTATCTGCCAAGGATTACTTTCTACATCATCACAGTAATCCTTAAACTTATTCCACAACTCGGTGGCAGACTTTATTTTGAAAGGCCTGCCAACTGGATTTGGTATCTTATGAACGAAAGACTTTACTTTCTGCTGTGATGTGTTATCTGTCATGATTTCTTTACTTTAACAAGTTTTCCACATTTTGAACAATGGTATTCCCAATACTCAGAAGATTTTGCTTGCATTCCTTTCTCAAGTTCTTTGACTTCTTGTTTGAACTTTGCGTCTTTTTGTTCTTCTGTTATAACTTTCTTCTCAGCTTTCTTTGAAGGAAGATTAGCGTCTTCCTTTGATGCAACAATAGGCTTTTGAGGTTTGGGCTTCTCGTTCATTCCAAGCATAGAAAGAATGTTATCGTCAAAACAATACTGTAGTGACTGCGGAGATTCCAGATAGGAAAGTTCCTTGCGAAGCTTCTTTTCGTTCCACTTTGCGAACTCTGAGGTCTTGTTATCAGCAATACGATATTGCTGTATCTGCTCTTCTGTGAGATAGTCGGCTCTTAAACATGGAACTTGGTCAATACCTAATAATGATGCTGCTTTTAACAAGGCATTTCCTGCCACTACAACATTATTCGTGTCAATAATGATAGGCTGCTGAAACCCGAAATCCTCCAATGATTTCTTAATCATTTCAACAACAGAATCATCTGTCTTGTGTGAACCATCGTATTTCTTAACATCTTTGATGTTAAGAAATATAATTTTTGTATTTATTCTTACGTCGCTCATAATTAATCTTCTATGTCAATTACTTCTATGTTACCACAATAAGGACAAACAACCTTCATAAAATGGCTTCCGTCCTCGCGAGTTTGAAGGACAAATAACTTATCGGCTGGATCAAGTTCTTCGTCTGTTATCGTTCCAGCAGACTCTCCTTCGTCTCCTTCCGAATGATACGACTCCGTATCTTCCGTATTATAATCGCCCTTTTCGTAGTCAGTTTCAACAGTCTCCTCGTAATCATTGGAGAAGCCTCCCATTTCGTCAGCTTTCTGATTAATGGAATTGATGTCAAAATTGAGCATTTGGTCAATGTCCTCGAAGAAAAAAGCCTGCATTTCTGTAGGTACTTCCATATTTCTGAGTTCTTCCAAAAGCTCGTTTTCGTCAAACTCTGATTTTTCTGCAAGTTTATTGTCGGCTATACGGAATTTCTTGGCTTTTTCATCATCCATGTCGGAATAAATGACAGGAACAAATTCCAAACCGAGCTGATATGCTGCTACGTAACGTGTATGACCACAGATGATAACACCCTTCTGGTCACAAATAATAGGCTTGATAAAGCCAAACTTTTTGAAACTCTCCTTTACTGGCTCTATAGCATCAGCATTGTCACGAGGATTATCGTAATAAGGAAAGATGTCATTTAATTTAACTGATTTTATGTCCATGTCTTACTTTTTTAATTCTGCTTCTCGTACCATTTTCTTTTCGTTAATGACTTTCTCAACAGAAGCAGAATATTGATAGCCATTGAATATTTTTGCAAACCCTGTAATAAATTTTAACTTTATAAATTCCCTTTGCTCCATTCCAAGATTTTCGCAAATTTCCCTGTCTGACTTTCCTTCACGAAGCATCTGGAATACAATGTTAACCATACCATCAACAGAATGTGAGCCACGCGCACGGTTGTGTCTTACGGTAGATGCCATACGTTGACTTATGTCCTTGTTAAGAACAACAATCGGCAATTTGCCTCCACATCTTTCATCAATGTCTTTATACTTGCGTATGACAAGACTTCTATGAAATCCGTCTATAATGACGTATTTTTTCATTGACTCATCCCAAATAGTCACAATTGGCATGGTATACCCGTCTTCCCTTACAGAAGTATATAGCAGCCGCATTTCCTTTTCAGCAACGTGATTGGGGTTATAGCTGTTAGCAACTACCATTTCTTTGTCTACCCATAAAACGCAATCTACAGGATTGATCTTTTCTGGAGACAAAGATGACAAGTACGAACGTATTTCGTTTAGAAAGCGTGTCTTATCACTGGCTTCGTTGAAGCTTTCCTTAATTTGTTCATTTAGCGACTTCATTTTCTTTCTTTATTTTTAAATATTGATCTGTTATTATATCTGCTACATTTATTTGCGCAGACTCTACCTTCTTTAGCTCAAAATCTTCTGCTATTATACTCTTGCAACATGCGACGCTCAGTATTTTAATACACTCGTTAATACCATTCCATGTGCCAACTTTCTTGCGAAGTCTGTTTATATACCCATCGTATGCTCTCTTTATTTTCTCGCCATTTTGGGTAATATTGTCTGCAAGGTAATAAACATATTCCTTCCAACTATTAAAGTATGGAGGAAGCTCCTGGCAATACTGAGATAATTCGTTAAGAGTATGAACGCTACTATTTACATTTACAACCCTATTTACAAGTCTGTCATAAAAGCCTGGAGAAATTTCTTTTATCAACGGTAAAACTTGTATAGCCTCCTCATGAATTAAACTGCTTACCCTGCATTTTTGCAACGGATTCTTTGTAAACAGATAATTGTATAATTTGCAGTATGGAATCTTGTTTTTGAAAATATAGTACCATACATCATTTGTTTTCCAATCCCAAATAGGATATAGTACTAACTTCTTGTAAGAACCATCTTTATATGTGCCACCGAATTTACCCCATGTAATTCCCGGCAAAACCTCGTTGTGCGTCAATGCGCTAAGCCTTGCTGGCGATTCTTCAATGCGCAATCCTCCGATATTTAAATAGTCTTTGCCAAAAAGTTGCAATAATACGCTGTCAATGGCTTTAGAGAAGAACGTATTTTTCTTGATAACCAAATCACCGATAGAGTCCTTCTCCTTCTCCCTGCACCATTTTTCTCCAGGCCCCCATACATTGAACCAATCTCCCTTTGACGCATTCCATTCTCTAAAGAAAGATTGCACCCAATAAGGTTCTACCCACGGCAAGTTCATTACATAACGGATATATTCAATAGTCATTGGCGTCTCAGCCTCTTGGTCGAAAAAGAGCACAGGAATTTTATCTATACCCATTTCGTCCATGACCTCCTTTGCCAAATGAAGTATTACGGTGGAGTCCTTTCCGCCAGATACACTTATTATGATAGGACGTTTTCCGTAGAACTCGCTAAAGATGTAACGAAATCTATCAAGGGATGCTTCGTAAACATTTTTCTCGCCATAGTATATCATTTCTTCTGTCTATTAGTAAGTAATACTTTTTCTGATGAATTACTGTAATGAGTATCAAGATACTCCTTCAACCTATCCATCATTTCATTATTGTTATGACCACGCGCAGCATTGTGCATAATTGTAGCGTATCTTAGTTTCTCTTCGTCGAAATCAACGAAACATACAGGAACCAGTTCGTAACCTATAACACAAGCTGCACGATAACGATTCTCTCCATCTACGATTTGCATTGTAGGACGGTTAACAACTATTGGTTGTGTGAAACCGAAATATAACAGGGACTTTATCAACAAATCAAAGCTGTCTGCATCATGAGTATTGGGATTGTAGTCATTTGGATAAATATCATCTACATTAACGTATTCAATATGCAATGGCTTGATCTGTTCTACTTCTATATTGTCTTTCGCCAGTTTTAAGGCGAGACTGTCTTTAGAGCTTTTTGTATTCATCGAGAAATTCTTTATTGACTATTTCCTTCACCCAATCTTTACTTGACTTTGCTAAGTAAGGATTTTTAAACTCTTCTTCCCAATCAACTTTTTCAACTTCAAGTTGGTTATCGTAGGTTTGACTATATCTTTGTATTCCTCCTACTGAACCGGGATTTCCAAATGTGCTTCTATAAGCGCCAAAATGCTGTATAAGTCCTGGTACTATAGCATACAGAACAGTATCTTTTGCTTGTAAATAGGCTTTTAAGCGTGAGTCGTCATACCTTGTCTGGTCATCGGTCATTTTGTTAGATACTTCAACAAAGTCTTTGGCCAAATCATTAGGGTATACACTTGCTTGCAACCAAAAGTTTGTCTTCGTTGATATTACATGCTTGCCTTTTTTAAAGCAGTCTGTATAATCACCATTCGTTGGATTGTAAAAACTTATAACATTGTTTTCTGGAGCTTTTGAAAGAATATAGAGTATCTTCTCCAAGATATTACGGTCAAAAGAGATATCGTCATGAATAATCATGCGATGTGTTCCTTCTGCTACATCTTGTGTCAAAGCACGTGAATAGTTGTCCCAAAGTCCCAAACCTCTATCCATAGAAATACTAACCTCTATGCCTAAAGGTTTTGCACTGGTTTCTATTAGTTTCTTTAAGTATTTTCCTTCACGTTCACGCTTTGGAACATTAAGGATTATGATTTGTGATAACTTAATCATAGGCTTTATTTTTTAATTGTCCATTCTCCTCCTCGTTTTGCGATACGGTTAATTGCTACTGCAAGTCTGTTGCGATTCATGTCGCTTCCATAGAAAACCTTTCCGGCTTCATAAGCTGCTTCTGCAACGAGACCCTGCCCAAGGAAAAAGTCAGTAATAGCATTAAAAGGAACTTCTTTACAGATTTTAAATACTGCATCCCATTCGTCCATTCCATCAAGTCCCCAATCCTCTGGCTGTTTTGAACCTTGGATTATCCAACATTCATTTTTCTTAATGTGATAATAAGTATTGTTATATACTTTGACATTAGGGAACAAAGACTCAACCATTGGTAGAATCTGGTTTTTGTTGCGGGCAAAACACTCTACGAATATACGTTCTGGTTTAATTTGTTCTATACAGCTTTTTATGTATGTAACGAACTCGTCAAAACTCTGAACCGGGCATGCTTTTTCTGCTTTTGTATAATATGCCTTTAAGACACCTTTGTTGCCGGCTGGGTCAATGAATACGCAATCAGCTTTTTTGGAGAAATCTGGCAATCCATTAGTAATATCTGCAATCGTAATCTTGCTTCCATTACCTAAACAATAGATTTCTCCTTCAGCTATTGGGTATTTATCAATACTTCCGTCATACCTTAAACCTTTCTGTTTCATAGTCGTTTACAATTATATAGTTGTGGTATTCCGATATACTGTTTTCGCCAAAAAGATGTGCAAGAACTTTTTTCGAGTAAATGTTGTGACGAAACTCAACTTTACATTTTTCATATGTAACAGGGTGGTAGTCCTCCTTGTAGAACATAAGAAATTTCTTCGCCTTACTCTTAGAGATAGCTATCAACGCATATCCAGACAGATATGACGGTGAACCAAACAAAGCTACTATATTATCGTATTTCTTGCTATCAAGATTACGTCCTGTGAAAGGACTATTAATCAATTTATCAGAAAATTCAGGATGCTTCGCTTTGAATTGTGATAACATTCCTATACTTGGGTCAATGCCAAGATAGTCATTTGGAGAAACATTATGAATCTCCGTTAGCAATCCGGTACCACAACCAATGTCTAATATTGAACCGCTAAGAGGTGGAAGCATATCTCCCACCTCGCGATTCTCAACTAAACTCCTTTCATCACGAAAGATGTTGTCGTACTTGTCTGCTATTTCATCATACTGAGAATAAGTCATTTTGTATTGTTGGCTGTTGCCATATTAGTTTCTTACTTGATATTGTTATATATTTTTTGTGATTATACATATTACAATTAGGAAACATCGATTTTAATTGTACCCTGTCATATTTAAAATGATGCATGTCCTTGAACTCTTCTGGTTCATATTCTTCTCTATAGAACATCAAACAATAGTCAAGACCGCTCTCTCCCAATTTTTTCAAATACTGATGCATGAAATATGATGCTGTTCCAAAGAGAGCTATAACAACGCTGTCTGCTGACAACCATCGATTTATTGACTCTTCGAATGAGTTGTTAGAACATCTACGGTAGAAACCGCTTGTGTTCGCTCTGAATTGTGCTATTGCTTTTTTACTTGGGTCTATGCCATAATACAATTCTGGTTTAATTGTTGAGAATTTTACGAAATCTCCATTTCCTATCCCTGCCTCGAATATTTTTCTGTCCTTGAATGAGAACATGATTGTTTTAGCCATCATATCCATTTCTTGGTTAGAATATATACGTGGTATAGGCCATTCGAGAAAGTCAAACTCTTTGAATACTTTTTGACGGTTTAGAATCCATGTTGTTTCAAATGGATCTCCCATTGTCCAGTATTTATAACCATCAAGGTATAGATACGGGAAATTATATTTTCCCCACCGTTCATGTACTCCAAGTTCACGCTGTGCGCTCACAAAGTAGTAAAACTCTTCTCTGGTCAAATCGCATTTGTCACGATGTATGTACTCATGAGGTATTTCAATCATTGATTGTGCCCACCACCATTTACATCTTTTGACGTACTCGCGAAGTTTTTCGTAATCGTATATCATTTCAGTCGCAAAAATAAGTATTATTAATTATATATGCAATAGTATATGCTGATAATTAACTATAAATTAACTCGCTGTTAACAATATATAACAACAAGAGGATGCTTTTGTTGCTTTCTTTCAGAGGAATCTCTGTGGATTCCAAAACATTTTGGATTTGTTGGAAGTTTTTCTTTTTTCTGTTTCATAATCTTTAATTTTAATTGGTTTATTAATAGTTGGTTGGATTAGTCAACCTTACTATTTGCATATACAAAGATGCTAAATATTTTGCATATACGCAAATATAACAAAGTATATTTTAGTTAAAAATACCAACTGACTACACGGCGTTTGCGAGGTTGTGATTTACATTTTTTATTTGCCACATATTGTTTTTCAGCAATGCTATAATTTTATTATGGTATTGTGAATTTTGGTTGTGTTTACCACGGCTCTGAACAATAGAGAAAGTTCTAAGGTCTATTTCTATTGTCTCTATTCGTTCACCGTTTATTTTTGCCGACAATATAAGACACATTGGCTTTTTTATAACATCGTAATATCTATTTGAAAAAACACAATGACACATTTCTTTTCCTTCTTCGAAAAATTCCTCTATTGATTGAAGAGCTTTAATGTGTATAGTTCCGTCAGTAATATCAATTCCAAAGTATGAATTTCTCTTTTGGTTATATATTTTCGAAAGAGACTTTGCTTCTTCCTTCTGCTTTTTTAGTATAAGTTCTTGTTCTTCAAGACGTCTTAACTCTTGTCTTTCTTCTGATATTTGACGAAGCTTTGACATTTTTTCTGACATTCGTTCCCTTCTACGAGAAGCGGCTTGCATCCATTTATCATGAGAGGTTTTTAAATCTGGCGGACATACAAGTATTGGATTGTGCAAGTCCTTCCCGAGATAATAAAGATTGTCTATCATATCCCACCATTCCGGGGTTATATTGTATTTATATCGCATGGCTATTTTAATAGCAGCGGTTTTTTCTGTGTTGAATATAAATCCTTTAATCCTGGACATTTCCCAAACTTTCGGGTGTTTTCGTAAAAGTGTTTCATTATATTGACTCGCATTTATCGTTCGCATCAATATGTCTGTATCTACATCTTTTCTGTCACGCATAATGTATTTATAACACTTCTGTACTTTAGCGTAATAAATTCCCTGCCATCCGCACGTATCTCTTGGATCGCCTAAATATGAACAGTACTCTCGCTTAACTGTCATAGGAGCAAACGGTATAAAAGCATCGTTAATGTAGCCCATTCTACGAGGTTTGGCAAGAAATACATATTTGCCGTTTTTTAACCAGTGTTGGAAACATTCCACAAAATGTGTATACTTGGGCTTGTGATATGATACTTTTGTATACATCATAAAGAAACGTATGACCTGCCACCCTTTATATGTAGTAACTACAAGGAAAGAACTTACTGTCATACGTGAACTTCTTTTGTAGGCATCTTCTATTGATATGAAGTTGTTCTTTGCCCAATTTTCTTGCTTAGGTGATAACTGTGGGAGTTTTGGCGATAAAGCCACCACTTCTTTTTCTACTTTGTTCTTAGGTTCCATGTTGCTTACAAATTTAGAAATCAAACAGATTTAATTGACCGGCATCTTTTTCTTCTTGTTTTTTTGCTTGCAACTTCTTCTCTGCTTTTTCTTTGGCTATTTTGTCTTTTGCTTCTATATTCGCCAAAACTTTAGCTTTATACTCTTCTTCTGCTTTCTTTTCGAGTTCTTCTTTTGTATGGTCTGATAAGTTGACGATAACAGAAAACGCTGTAGCTTTAGGTATGTCTTTTATTTCTTCTTCGTCATAATAATGAATGGCCATACTAAAGATTTCGTCGTCAGCAAAACCATTACACCCTGATTTCTTAACTTGTGATATTATATAATCACAACATTCGTCTATAGACTTATTGGCTTTTTTGTATCGTGCTGCAAACAAATCATCATTAGCAGCACGATGATCAAGATAACCCTTTATCACCTTCTTAAATGTTTCCGTTCCTTTTACCATGATTATAAGTTTAATGCGTTTTGTACTCTTTCCTTTTCTTCACTTGTTAGGTTCTCCCAATTTATCTTGCGATAACGGCCTTCAACCAAAAGATGTATAACTGCAGTAAATCCTATCTTCCTGTTTTCTGTTACAGATATAGAGACTGCTTTTGCTTCTTTATACGTCTTTCTTCCTTGAACCCTAACAGGTTTACTAAGGTCTGTTTCGTATGGTTTTAGAGTTGTTACATTGAACCTCTCTGCTAACATTTTAGATGTATATATCATGTTTTTTATTTTTTGTTTGTCTTTTTGGGTAAACTCCAACCTCTTTCTTTGGCTACTTCTTGGTTGAACATCATCCACACTTTTTCATCCTTGAACTCAAAATGCATAGTCCCCTTTTTGTATGCTTTACAACGAAAAAATCCCCAATCGAACCAACCGCCCCATGCTAATTGATGTTCACTTACAAAGTGGCTTAGGCTTTCCATGTTGTTATAATCTACGCCAGTTAGAAAACATAATGCTTTGCATATATCTTCTATTTTGTCTTTATTACCTCCTGTTCTTAACTTTACAAAAGGACTCGGCCAATGTGTGTCGTATTCAGTAATGTAAGACACGATGTATTTTCTGTTAACCATGTAGTTCGCATTTGTTTTCCAAGTTTCACCTGCTGTACTGTTTTCTGCCGACAAGGAACATATAAGGTCGAATGCTTCTGATAGAGCTGTTCTCATGCGAGATTCTGTTGTCTGTACAACCATATTCAACAATCGATAGACATTCGTCATTGTAAAAGGCACATTACTTTGCTTCTCTACAAAACGGTTTATTTGTTGATAAAGTTTAGATGTTGCAAACTTCTCCATATTTAACTTTCTGAAAATAACATTCCAATAGTATTTTTGCAACTCTTTTTTATATTGTTCTCTTGTTACTGTGGTAGAACGGTCTTCTGAGTTGACGGCAGTAAAATATATAGGCAAGCAATATTTCTCTACCTTTGCTATTTCGTTTATCTGATTTGACGCTTCCATTACGCTATTAAAAAGCTTGACAGCAGAAATGTATCGATTTACCAAATCACGCACAACATTATATGGCATCAAGCCTTCTTTGGTGTTCTGATTCGCGGCATCTTCATCTTCTTGCGAAAAGAAGTATCCGGAAAACTCATCTTCGCCATCTGCTTGTTTATAAAGCTTCACAAGCGACACATTTACATGTGTTTTACGCTCTGACGTGCTAAATACATCTCCTAAAGATTCGGAACAACCATTCAGTTTAATAACCTCTTGTAATGTACGGTACTCTCTGTAACAAGTAGCATTGACATTTGTACTGTTACACAAGGCGATTATTGTGCATCCAGACGGAGCTATCTCCCAAGCGTGCATAATATGCTCCGCTCCACGACTGAATGGCGGATTCATTACTATGAGGTCAACATGACTTACTTGTTCTGCTGTCAAAGTAAGAAAGTCATTACCAATGAGCGGACAAACCCCATCAAGCAATTTTCGTAGATGTGGGTCATTTTCACAAGCAACAACATTGCAACTGCCATTTCGCTGTAGCCATTTGACAATATTGCCGCTACCAGCAGAAGGTTCTAATACCGTCTTGCCTACATAATCTTCCCCTAACATCATTTGCTCTATAACCTCATTTGGTGTAGGGTAAAAATCGGGATTGTTTGAAAATAAGTTCATAAAACACAGTTTTATAAAGAAGTTTTATTGGAAATCATTGTAGTTATGCGCTCTTACTTTCTGAAAAGTATATACGCCGTTGGATAGTACATTGAATGGCGTTCAGTAACGGCATACCCTTGTCTACGAAATGCCGATACAACATTATTAACCGCTTCAAAAGAAGATGCGTGCCATTTGTCCTCGTTTGGCATATTTCCCGTCCAATTACCAGCACAACAACCTTCCGTTCGCTGTAAGATTTGCACTTCGTCTCTTATCCTTAACTTCTCGATTACCCATGATGCAAGCTCGTTTTCTTGCTGCTCAAGAGCATTTGACTTTGGAATTTCTATCATATTATTGTTTCTATTTTAGATTTAACAATGCACATAACTTTTTACTAACATTATTTTATTTGTTCAAAAGACTATTTATAAGTTCTTCTTTGGTTGCGAATATGTCGTTCATATATCTGGTCACCTTACGTTCGTCAATACTGATAACTACGGAATTGCCATGTATGGATTTGTGTACCAAAGAAAGAATGTGGTCAAAATCTTCAGATGGCAGCGATAGTATATTTTTATATACACCAGCCTTTTCCGCACAGAAGGAGTAGACATTTTCAATAAGATACTTTGACCGAGAATCCAAATAGAATTTGTCTTTTTGTTCGCCTATAGACATTGACATATACAGGATAGTTCCGCTTGCTATTTTGTCGTTTAGCATCGTATAGACTGTTTGTCCAATACGGAAGTCACTTGCGAGAATTGTAGCAGAATTCCTTACTGCCTTCATACCACTGTCGTCGAAATTAAAAGAGGCATATAGCTGCTGGCCTTCTTTAAGTGCCTTGATTATTCTTTCCATGCGCTCGTCCTTGGTGGCTTCTCGTTCCGTCTCGATACCGTCTTCATCCAACTCGGTAACATATTCGTCGAAGTAATATTCATCTTTATTGCAGATGAACAAGCCAAGCTCTTGAGCCTTGATAACGTCGTTTGCTGTTGTTACCTCGAAACCGATAACGTTTGAATTTTCGAAATAAATAGTTTTCATATTCGTGTATTTAATGAATAATAATGTTTTAGGGTTGTATTTTAGCTCTACTCTCTATCTCCCTACGGTCGTACATAGTAAATTTCATAGCCTTGCAATCTCCTGCGTATCGAGGTACAGGCGCGAAGTAAACGTTAAAATAGAGGTCTACTTTGATACAAGATGTTAAGTCGTAATTATCAAGTATCTCCTGGGCTTCGGCAAATACCTCTTCGAGAGTCTTGCTCTTGAGTTTTTGGGTTGTACTATAGTTTCTGTAACTAAAGCCCATCCATGCGCATTGCTTCATACGTTCATTTTCTTGTACTGCTTCATTCTGCCTTTTAGCAAACATGATGGCTGATTGCTCGTCAGCATAGTAGTTAACTCTAACACCTGTCTCGGCATTGATAATGCTGTATATAGTACAACCGCATTCGGTTTCTTTTTTTACGATGTACTTTTCCATATGCAAATAATTTTAGTTAGTCCCGTGTCGTGGACTCGAACCACATGAAAGCCTATCTTTGCACGGATAGCCGACTGTTCGAAGTTGTCATCTTCTCTTAACGTTGTCTTCAACGTGCCGTATGCTGTACGACACACAGGCTTTTGCGATTAATGCTAACGCCTTATAATTTAACGTCCTTACTAAGGTTTGACGGTGGATATTAAGCACTCCTTTCTGTGCTGTTTGCTCATGCGTTAGCAAACCAAACGACAAGTTACAGTCCTTGCGACTGTGTTTAGAGTTTACACCTCTCGATTTCGCTTTCAGTCGTTTTAGGCGGATGGCTCAAAGGAATCTCTAACGAAAATCAGTACCGCATTCTACATGTAGTGTTGTTCCGTGTCGGGTCTCGAACCCGATGTGCGCCTTATCGCTCACGGATGAAGAGGATTATTATTTCGGCTTTTCGTAGTAGCATGAAACCTTGTAGCCGTTCTTAATAAGAATGTTGAGTAGGGTTTGTGCGCTCTTATAGAAGAGATTCAACTCGATGCTTACAACTTCGTCAGTAAATAGCCGTTTCTTACTCTTGATAATGTTGTCACAATGTTTCTTATCAGCAAAGAAGTTATACACGAGGTATCTTTCTTCTCCATCAAGTTCAAACTCGCTGATAAAGATAGCAAGGGCGTTGCCTGCGTAGATATTTACATCGTAGGTTCTTTCTTTCTGCTTGGTGGTAATCTTACCCATCTTATCAGACCATTTCCATTGTAATGCCATAATTGTATGTTTTTAGAATATATGTATTGCTGTTTCTCTCTTAGTTACTGCGTATAGCTTACCACTCTTGCCCTTCATCAACAGTCCATTGAGACCGTTAATGCCTTTTGAGTAGCCTATTTTGTCGTACAACTCTGGGATTGCTGTTTTGCTGATAGCGTCCGTTACATCTATTGCCATTCCTATATTGACAAGCTCTTTGAGCTGTCTTGTTGTATACTTCTTCATAGCTGTTAGGATAATAAAGGATGTGATATTATGTAAACCTTGTAATAATGATGTTTTTTATCTGTATTGCTCTCGTTGCGCTGCCGTGCGTCGTTTCGTGCCTTTTCTCTGTCGGTATACTCTGCAACTATTTGCAAATTATACTTGTCAGAATGCTTATAAATGTCGATAACTATATACTTTCTCATAATGTGTATGTTTTGTTGTTATTAATGTTATATTATCTAATCTCAGACAAACTAATTGCTCCATAAACCAATTTGCTTTGCAAAAGATTAAAGAAGGTATTGCAATCTGTTTTTGCGTCTTCACGCAAACTTTCTATTTGTTTCGCTATATCCATATACTGATTTTCATAAGAAAAGTAGTTTTTTTTAATGCCTTCAATAATAGCATTAACAAGGCGACGAGTGCCAGCCTTAGAAGATGCCCAGATACCGAAAAGATGAAATGAACTATACGATTTCCATTCGTCGCAAGTGTTCAATACATATACGTGCCTCATAATTGTATTTGTTTAAATTGTTATTTATGTTTGGCGAAGCCTTGGGAGGCAGACAAGTTTGCCCATTCTTCAAATGCATTGTAGTAGCCTTTTCTGATGAACAGCATATCTCCACTACCATCACCCCACCAATCATTACAATGTGAAATGTATCTGCCTATCTGATTGTGATTTGTTGGGCATAGCTTCTTATACATAGAACGGAACATAGAAGACACCTTTCTTCCGCTGAAATGTCCAGCCCTCTTAGCGTCATTGGTGCAGTAACCATACATTGCAACAGTTTCCACTTCTTCGTTATCATCAAGAAACTCCCAATCGCTATCGCCCCATGAACCGTAGTTGATGGTGTCTTTGAGTAGCTGCTGCTCGTCTGATGTCAGAACTGACACTATTTCCTGTACTTGATTTATTGTAGCTTTCATAATCTTTAATTTTTTAATTGGTTCAACATATAGGTAGCTGGCTTAGTCAACCTTACTACCTTATTTCTATATGCAAAGGTACTAATAAATCCGCATATATGCAAATATACTAATAGATACTTTAGTTAAAAATATCAAAACAAACCTTCGTAAACCTCTGATTATCAGAATGGTGCATCTTCCTCTATGGATTCATTTTCATCTGTTAATGGTGATATATTTGAGAATACATCTGACACATAGAAATTGGTGGTTTTTTTGTCAAATCCAAGGAAAAACTTGAAAGTTCCAATGTTTCGTCCTTTTGCTACATCTATCATAGCTGTACCTTCTATCGGATATTCTTCTCTATTGTCATATGGGGCAGGGTAGCTTCTGTTGTAATATTCTGGACGGTATATAAGCATTACTACATCAGCTGCCTCTCCGATCTGTCCACTATCACGTAGACGGTTTAGGTTAGGCTCTGGGTTGTTGCTGTCACGCGACAACTGACTTAGTGCTATTATCCATATTCCAAGTTCTTTTGCAAGGTTTTTAAATCGGCGTGAGGCATCACCCATAGCTTGCTCTCTGCTGAAACTTGTACTCTTGGAGTTGACATTAAGAATTTGGAGATAATCAACTACTGCTCCATCAATATCATGCTTTAGTTTCATCATTCTTATAGACATAAGAATTGAGTCAATATTTGACGTGCTTTTATCGTCGAAGAACAAATTCTTTCCAGGAAGTGAACCTCTTGCTGCATCTATGATTTTCAACTCTTCAGAAGATATATTTCCAGAGTAGAGTATTGTATTAGCAGGAATGTTGGTCTTCACAGAAACCATACGTGCAGCAAGCTGTTCCTTTGTCATTTCCATAGAATAGAAAGCTACCTTAGCATTGTTCTCTATTGCGTGTCTTGTTATCGTCAATGCGAGAGAACTCTTACCCATAGATGTTTCCCCGGCTACAATTATCAAGTCAGACTTTTGTAATCCACCTTTAGCGTCAAATGGTGCAAATCCAGTTTTTGTACCAGTAGTTACACTTCCATGCTTCATGTTTTGTGTTATGATACCATTTAAGCTATTCAGTGAATCATCAAGAGTGAAAACACCCTCTGCTTGCTCAAAAACACCATTTATTCCATCAATAGCTTGCTGGTGCGCTTCTGCGGTAGAAACCTCTTCAGAAAGTCCAACGCTTGATAATTTTTGCCCTATCAACCATAACTTACGTCTTCTGCTTAATTCAACAAGTCGTAAAATGTGATATTCCATTCCGACCGTAGAAGCCACCTTTGCTGAAATATTAACAAGGTCTATTGCTGATATGTCTTCTTTTGCTTTTGATAACTCTGCGGCAACAGTAATTATGTCTATAGGCGTTCCGTTTTTGCCCATTATGTCTATAGCTTTCCATATACTCTTGCACTTCTGATTGTAAAAACAATCTTCTGTCAAATGCTGACTTGCTATTGTATAGGCTGTCTGATCCATGAGTAAACAGCCTATAACAAATTTTTCTTCTTCGGCATCATTTATGAGTGGAACGTTTTTGCTTTCTGTATTCATCTAAAAGAATCCTCCTTGAAACTAATTATTTGAAACATTTCCTTCATTCTGTCTGTAACTCTTTCACTCTCATACTTGTTACTAAGGTCACTTGCACTAAAGTTCGATGAAATGAAAGTTGGCAACAGCATGTCATAGCGATATTCGAGCACATCGATGTATGGATATATGAAGTTTCCATAATCGGCTATTTCAACAGGCTCTGCACCCAAATCATCGATAAACAGATACTTAGTGTTCTTGATAACATTAAACGCTTTTCTATCGCGTGACAGTTCTGCAAGTTCTCTTGCTGTTAGGAACGTTGGGTATTTATCGCCTTCACAGTAAACAATCATATCATGGTCTATCAAGTATACAAACAAGTCCTTGATTGCTCGCATCATGGTAGTTTTGCCATTACCTACAGTTCCTGGAATGAAGAGTCCATAGAAATTATCTTCAATCGTGAGAAAGTCTCCAATACGAGAAATGTTATTTCGTAGTTCTTCTGTAAAACGAAACACATTTTTCCTTACTTCGACCTCTCGTTTGTAGAATCTATAAATCAGATTCTTTACGTCTTTACCGCTTAACGGGAGACGTAAACCCCTTGTCATATTCGTCTTTACTTGCGTAGATTGGTACGCCTGACTCTTTTCTTCGATATGTTCCATTTATTTCTGTTCTGTTTTTAGTCTGTCGTAATGAATTGTATCTTGAACTAAGGTTTGGTATTGTGAAATTTCCCAATATCCAAGTGTCGCCTTTATTGTAAGCATACTCTACAAATGCCTTAAACGCACAGAACATGCTCTCATCATCCACAGGTCTCGGGTCTGCACGTCCGTCCGCAGACTTATGATTTTTACGAGTGAATCTTATGGCGTTTAGAAGAATTTTAAGCTGACCGGCATCCTTAGCTTGCCAATAATAATCTTCGGGGTAACGCTCGGAGGTAAAGGCTTCAAAGAACTTCCTACACCGTTGATGTAAATTTCCAGCGGTCGTCTGACCGCTATCCGTCTGATAAGACATTTCTTTTTCTTTATCTTTTTCTTTTATAGGGGGTGTGGGGGAAACCTTTTCTTTTTCTGTTTCTTTTTCTTCCTTAGCATTTGCTACAGTTTCTTTAGCATTTGCTACAGTTTCTTTAGCATTTGCTACAGTTTCCTTAGCATTTGCTACAGTTTCCTTAGCATTTGCTACAGTTTCTTTAGCATTTGCTACAGTTTCCTTAGCATTTGCTACAGTTTCTTTTTTCTTATTTTGAGCCTTAGCCAATCCTCCTGCTCTGCCTGCTTCAGCTCTCTTTTTTCGAATACTGTCCTTTTGTTCATACTGTTCTTTTAACTCTATTGATGAGAAAGATTTACCATCCTCAGAAATAGTAAATAATCCAAAATCTTCTATCACTGATTTTAGAAGTTCCACTTCTACGTGTATTTCATAAGCTAATGATTGATAATCTAAGGAACAGTTATTTCCTTCTACCAATTTCTCAAGAAGATAGAAATACACGCCATACCCAGACATACCATGACGTATTCTCAACTCTAAAATCTTAGGATTGTTATGAGTGTTCGATTTATGGGAGAAATATTGTTCCATAAAGATTTAGTTTAAAATTTTTCTTCATAAGCAAAGGTATGAATTTATAAGCCAAAACACGCATATTTATAGTTAAAAATACTAAATATTCAGCATCTAATCATTGATATATTTGCATAATCGGCTTTTTTTTTATATTTTTGTTTCATGTAAATTCCATAAAGTTTAGTAAGAATACAACTGAAAGTGTTCAGTTTGGGGGTTCTTATTTGCATAATTAAACTTATTTAGTTAATTTTGCAATATAAATCTTTAATGATTTAATTGGTTATAAAAGCTCGGCGTTGTGAAACGCTGGGCTTTTGTTTTTAAATAGACACTTTAATTCCTTTCTCATAACTCAGCCTTTTAACTTCTTTCGTGTATTTGGCTATCATTTCCTGTAGCTCATACTCTTCCCATTTCTTTGTAGAGTGTGCGCGTTCTCTGAGTGAGGAAAATCTTGCGACACCTATTTTTTTTATCAGGTTCTCCTGATAATAAATAAGATGGTCGGCAGATGCACGATTACATCCTCTACACTCTCCATGACAGTTATCTTCATCAAATCGTGTAGCCATATTCATGCGTCCAAAGAAATGTCCACAATCGAGTTCGCCATAAGGCTTTATCTTGCCACAGCTGATACATTTACCTACACCATTAGGCATAACGTCTCTAAGTCGAATATAGTAAGAGAAAATTCTGTCAAGCTTTTTTACCAAATCAACGCCACCACTTTTTCGGGTCCGTGAAGATTGCTTGCTTTTCTTTTTTTGGTAGAACGGAAACATCTTTTTTGTATTTACATTTAACATAATTTTCTTTCTTGTCTACATGGTATTTACATCCACGACAAGCCTTACTACCTACATTTATCAATTCGTAAGTGTAACGCCCTTTTTGTTCGTGAGGGCATGGAGTAAGATAATCTGTTCCCATGCACGACTCACATGTCTCAAATTTTATTTTCATAATATTGTATTTGTTAATTGTCTTCCTCTTGAATATACGTCCCATCTTGTAGTTCCTGGCGGTCTTGCGATATACAGGTCTGCTACATTTCCAAACCTGCTATAGTTTCCTGCCATATCTACAACCCATCCTATTTTCCCTTCTGATGGTCTAATAGCACGTCCTACCATTTGATAGAACAGAGCAAGCGATTTTGTTGGTCTTGCAAGTATTACAGTGTCAAGTTCAGGGTAATCAAATCCAGTAGTTAGAGTACCACAATTACTTACAACTTTTATTTCTCCTTTCTTGAATCGCTGTAGAATATCCTCACGTTCTCTTTTGGGAGTATCACACGTTACTATAGCTGCTTTTATACCAAGTGACTGCAATTTGCTGACAAGGCTCTCAGATTCCTTACGAAATGCTGTGAACACGAGAATGCCCTTACGTGGAATGCCGCTCTTTGGATGCATGACTTTTACAACTGTATTGGATAGTTTGTCATAGAATCCACTGCGTTCATACTCTGCTATAAGGCTCTTTTCATCGTAATCTGCTCCTGTTGAATTGCTTCTAACACGTCGAAGATCTATAGAGGTTATGTCATAATAGCTCAAATTCGCAAGAAATCCCTTAGACAATAATTCACCTATCTGGCAGCAGTAAATTACCTTTGAGAATATTCTTGGTCTTGTGCGTGTTAAGAATTTCAACATAGAGCCACCGGCGCACTTGTCAAGGCGATACGGAGTAGCTGTAAGTCCTACAACCTGCCTATTCTTAGCTTCTATGAACATCTTATATTGTCCTGCTTTAGAGTTCACATAATGAGCTTCGTCCACAATTATATTTTTGAAACAATCAAAGTCTCTCATATTATTCATCACGCTGCCTATTGTTGCAAATGTAATGCGGTTTATGTCCTTTCGCCCAACGGAAGCACTATAGCATCCACAATCTATTATACCATAACTTTGAAGCTTGGCAAAGTTCTGTTGTAATATCTCTTTACTCGGTTGAAAGACCAATAAAGGTCCTTCAAGCCGAGAAGCTATATCTGCAAGAATAAGAGACTTGCCGCCACCAGTCGGAATGATAATTAAACCATTCTTGTCTGTTTTGCCATTGAACAACTTAACGGCTGCATCACTTGCTTCTTTCTGATAATACCTTAAATTATACATTATTCGCCAAATGGTAAGTCTTCATCTTCATCATCTATCGATTCCTCTGTTATGGTTTCTTTTACTTGCTCCATTTCCGGGAAATCCAAGTCAAACAAAGTCTTCATTGCTTCTCTGTTTTTTTCCTCGTTAGCCCACAACTCGTTCTTGTCCGGAATCTCATAAGCTTTTGCAAGGACAAACAACTCTTTAGTATTATCCCATGTGTAAATAAGATAATAGCCAGATAGAGCTATACAGAATACATCTTTTGCCTTCAGTCTTACGTCAACAGTTCCAAGCTTAACCTCTGCTGCATACTTGGCTACTTCCATAAGCACTGACGCATAAGCATCCTCTGCGTCTTTCTTCATCTTTTTGGCTTTCTCAATGGCGATTTCAAGTTCAAGCTTACGTTTTGGAACATCATTCTCTTCAAGAGTGCAATACTCCTCACGAATGTTCTGTTTCTCAAAATCATCCAGCTTACGTGTTACGAGTTCATTGTCGGGGTACGTTGCGGTGAACATCTTACCTATAAACTTTAAAGCTTCACGCTTATTTGTTATAGGCTTCTCTCCCATCAACTTGTCTTCGCCTAACTTTGTAAAGTCAAGGGCAAGAGGGAATAACTCTTTTGCTTCTTCTTCAAGTACAAACTCAATTTCTGCAGGTGTGTAATTTTTTAAATCTGATTTCATAATTATAAATATTTTTCGTATAATGCTATTTGTTTCTGTGCCTCTATTAAGGCACTTTCTTCATTCGGTTCTGGAATATACAGTCCAGCAACCATTGATGAATAATTTCTAAATCTCTCTATTGCATCTGTCAACTCTTTTGTATCTAAATCAGCAGTACTTCGCCAATAGGTAACTGGTTGTCCTCGCTTGCTAATTCTCTGTTTGGAGAAGATGTCCTGGTTAACAATTTTCTTGAAAATGTTGTATTTAACTTCTTCAATATTATATCCAAATTCAGAGGCAAAGTAAGCCAAGCACACATGTAGGTAACTGTTCTGTGACAAAGAACGAGGACGATACTTTTTCTTGACTTCTACAATGAAAGCATTTTTTGACTTTAGAGCATCGTTGCTAAGCCCATCACAATAGGCCTTAAATTCAACTCTATCTACATCATTTTTAAGATTGAATATCATTAGAATGGTAAATCATCCTCCTTTATGTTTTGGTTGTTCTGTGGCTCTGATGGTTGTGCTACTTGTTCGTGCTGTGTTGTATTTCCAGTACGAGTATAGGCTTCTATCTTATAGCCAGCTATTGTATTAAAATACTTCTCTGGCTCATTGCCTTTTTTGTATCTATTTCCTTGTATCACGAAAGACACAGTAACAATGTCACCAACCTTAAAAGCCAACGGATCGTCTATATGCTTTCCGGTAAACTCAAAACTTGGATAATTTTCATAATCTTCTCCATAGTAAGAGCGAGAACAATTAAGCACTAAAACACGTTTATTAAACGTCTTATCGCTGCTTTTACTTGGTATTGACTCTTTTTCGCCAATTACCAAGATTCTTCCTGTCATTGTATTAGCCATTTATTTGTTCTGTTGGTAAATATTTCAGTAATTTTCTGTATTCAACCCAATCCATGAAACTGTTCAATAGGGACTTATTGTCATTTTCCATATTTGGGTATCTATAGCAGGTTATTGACGGTTTGTAACGCGATAACTTCAATCCTCTAACATCACCTTTGTGCTTGTCCTTGTTATACCCTTCGAACACAAAGAGGTCAAAATGGAATGTGTTTGCTTCAAACAAGTCAAGATAGTATTTCCACTGGCAACTATTGATATAATCATCTGCTGAAACAACACTATACTTTGTCTTGATGTCACGTATCTCTATCCCGTCTATCATGTCTGCACAACCAGTGACTATAGCACGTCCGAAGTCTTTGTATTCGCGGACTTCATGAAAAGCATCAATATGCTCATTACGATACTCTAAAGCCACTTTGCATTGAGGGACATCAAGTATAACTTCTCCTTCCTTGTATGTTAATTTTCTACCGCAAGGGACAGGCTCTGTTTTCACGTTTTTATAATATGTGAAATGACGTTCTCCTTCTGGTTCAAAATCACAAACAGGACTGCCTGTTTCCACTATAGAGTGAAAGGCAGTACCTATACGTGTGTAGTCATTACCTTCAAACTTCTTAGTTATACTGTCTATAACGCTTTGCTCATCTACATAAGCGTAATCGCCAGACATATAACGTCTAAAGCTTTCAAGCAACGTCACCCTTACTATCGGCTTCCTCATTCTTAACAAATTTTTTCTTCGATTTGTCTAAGACGAACCCCTTCTCACCAAGCTCTTTAAGCATTTGGTTCATAAATGCCTTCTGGTGTATTTTGGCGAGTCCATGTGCTACAGCAATCAACTCATTAGCTTCTTCTATTGTTGATACTGCTGCAAGTTTCTTTCGGGCATTATCAATATCCTTCTGTGCTTGGACTTGTGCATCCGATTTTGATACTATAGCTTTTTTTACACGCTTTACGATGTCAGCCATACAAGTCTCAAATTCTGGTGTACCGTATGCAGGAATCCATGTGTCTGGTATCTCTGCCACATTCTTGCCAACTCGATTATCTGTAGGCTCGAATTTTATAACTCGGTTGTAATTCTCCTTACAAATATATCCTACTTGGTCTGCAATACGTATAAGGAGGTCTTTTGACTGACCTGTGCAATCGGGTGAATGTTTCGTTATATCACCATCTGTATTCTCTTTATCGTGACATATAAAGATAATGTCCGAATTGTTCGAGCGAAGGATACTTACAAACTGTTTGAAAAGGTCTCCCATAAGTCCATATCGTTTTATGGTGTTCTTTTCAAGTTTATAATCCATCTTAATAGCATAATTACTTAGGTAGTCGTCAAGCATCGCTTTTGCAGTGTCAACTACAACCGTCTTGCATTCGCTTATTAATCCGGGCTTCCATACTTGAACGCCATTTTCAATTACATACTTACCTATAATCTCTTCATTATAGATGTCTTCCCATTGTGAGGCTGTTACAACAATGTCGGGACGTTGCACAGCACGGTCAAATCCTCTATCTGTATCTATAAGTAGTGGACTTTCTGCCGTTGTTGCTAATGAAGTCTTGCCAGTACCAGGTGTACCGTACAAAACAATAATTACTGGACGTTCCTTAACGACGTCATTTTTTCTGATTACTGCCATAATTCCTTTAATTTTTAAACAAGTTATTTTTATTTGCGTATTGGATAAAATCAGCAAGGCGATGAATGCCAAGCTTTACATATACAGATTTTACATGCTGATGTACTGTATTAGGTGAAGAGAACAATTCTCTTGCAGTCTCTTGTTCTGTCTTGCCTTTATATATTTGCTCCATAACTCTTAGCTCTGCAGATGATAGCTTGGAATTGAATTTCGGCATACAGATAACTCCTTCATACTGACACTCACCTCGCATTGGACATTCAACTTTCTCAAAATTGAACTTTCCTTCTGCATCGACATCCTCAACATCATACTCTGTGGTGTCAAGTCTACAAAAGTTACACTTGCAAAACCTTCGCATCAAGAGATATTGATAATATGCATGATTGGGAATACTACTTTGATATATATTTTCAAGCGCTGAATATGCTTCCGGGTATCTACTGCGAATTTTCTCAAGCATATACTTTATTAGTTCAGTCTTACTCTCATCAACAATGAAGTTTTTACCGCTTGTCGTCTTGCACCAAAGCTCATCCTCAAACATATAAAACTCTAATCCTTCCATAAATCTTCTTCTTTTATACCCGTAAGTTGAGACAATATTTCTACATGACAATGTTGCTGTGGCTTAATTCCATACAAAATCCAGTTACGCACAGTGTTTAATGTCACGTGACATTTACTTGCAACCTCCTTGATAAAATCATATCTCGGTGCATTGCGAATAGGCAATTTTTTATAATAACCTTTCAAGGTTATTTTTTCTACTTTTTGCCCAAAAGTATTTGATAATTGATCGTTTTCCATTAACTTTGTATTGCATTTATATCTTTATACAAAGATACAAATATATCTTGATATATGCAAATATACCATTATATATTTTGTATCGTTATACAAATTTAACAATTTTGCTAATTATGTTTAAGCTAAGAGAATTTAGAATTGCTCACTCATTGAAGCAGGCAGAAATCGCCGAAATTCTTGGTGTTGCACAATCTGGTATATCACGTATGGAGTCAGAGAAAATAGAACTTCCCATTGTCTTATATAATAAACTGTATGAGAGGTTTGGGAAAGAAGATGTCGATGCCTTCAAAATAGTTGATGAAGATTCAAACGAGCAGCAGGCAGACTTAAGATTAAGAGAAACTGACAACCGTGAATTTCTTGCTGTTATTCAGAAACAGAATGATATTATTTGTGAACATATCAAAAGGCAGGATGATTTGAATAAACGCCTTATTGATTTGCTCGAAAGAATTTATACCAAGTAGTTAGAAAGAAACCATATAAAACTTGCAAATAACTTGCAATATTAAAATGAATGTTTTATAACATAATAAAAATCAATGTGTTACAATCATATTATTCACGTCTGGGGGGCGTGAGGTCGCTGGTTCGAGTCCAGTCATCCCGACTTACAAGGGTTAAGATACTGAAGTTCAGTGTTTTAACCCTTTGTTGTGTGTGGACGTATATTTTAGTAAATCGCCCTATACATATTATATATATTAATAATTTGGCACTACAATAAAATAAATGTCGTAAAACTTTGCCAGTATCAGAAATATGTAGTATTTTTGCACAACCAATCACAATTATGTTGCAACGTATTAATATGAAGAAATTGTTGATCCCTTTTGTCTTAATGACAATAGTATTGCTGCTCGACGCTTGTTCGTCAGCCAAGCAGGTTGCTTATTTCCAGAACATTGATTCTACAAGTCTCACAGCATCAAAAGGTCTCTATGATGCACGCATTATGCCTAAGGACCTTTTGACTATAACCGTTGTTACTTCCGATCCTTCTACATCAAAGCCGTTTAACCTCTCTATTCAGAACACACTTGGCACTGACGGACGTTTAGGTAGTACAACTGGTTCACTCTTACAGTATCTTGTAAACAATGACGGCGATATAGATTTTCCTGTTGTAGGAACAGTACATGTTGCCGGTCTTACAAAAGATCAGTGTGAGGACCTTATCAAGTCGAAGGTTAAGCCCTATCTTGCCGAATCAGAAAACCCTGTTGTAACAGTGTCAATGTCGAGCTATCGTGTAACGGTTGCTGGCGAAGTGACATCGCCTAAGGTTGTTCCCGTGTCTACAGAGAAGATGAGTGTGCTTGAGGCTCTTGCCCAGGCAGGCGACCTTACTATCTATGGACGTCGTGACAATGTGCTTCTTATACGTGAGAATGCTGATGGTCAGAAAGAGGCTCATCGCCTTAATCTCAATGATGCCAATATCATCAACTCGCCGTACTATTATGTACAGCAAAACGATTATATTTATGTAGAGCCGAACAGCGTGAAGGCTAAGAACTCCGCTATTGGTCAGTCTACGACGTTGTGGTTCTCATTCGTGAGCATCTTGACGTCTGTAGCTGCATTGGTTGTTAATGTTGTTAGAAATTAGTGCCTATGGCACTCAAATAAGCGTTGGGTAAAGAACCTGACGCTTAATTTTTACCTATACACTAAGTGTTAAGGCAAACAGACGACAAAACGTCATTTTTCAAATCTTTTATAGAAAGACATAGATAAAAGTATATATATAACCCTTTAAGGATAATAATCGTGGAACCATTAAAGCATGAGTGTGGTGTGGCAATGATAAGATTGCTCAAGCCATTGAAATACTATCAAGAAAAGTACGGCACTTGGATGTTCGGTCTTAACAAGCTCTATCTGATGATGGAGAAGCAGCACAACAGAGGACAGGAAGGTGCAGGTATGGCTTGCGTGAAGCTCGACGGACAGCCTGGTACGGAGTATATGTTTCGTGAAAGAGCTGAGGGCAAGGATGCGATAACCGAGATATTCGGACGTGTACAGAAGGAATTTGCTTGCCTCTCACCTGAGTTGCTTGCCGATGCCGACTTTGCTAAGGAACACTTGCCGTTTGCTGGCGAGCTGTACATGGGACACTTGCGCTATTCCACGACTGGAAAGAAGGGACTTTCATACGTACATCCTTTCTTGCGCCGAAACAACTGGCAGGCAAAGAATCTATGTATCTGTGGCAACTTCAATATGACGAATATCGACGAGATATTCCAGAAGATGCTGACTCGAGGCATGTTCCCGCGTATTTACAGCGATGGATATACATTGCTCGAGCTGATGGGTCACCGACTAGACCGCGAGGCTGAACGCAACTATGTGGAAGCTAAGGCTCAAGGTCTTGACGGTATGGAACTGACACATTATATAGACGAGCACATGGATATGGCTAATGTTCTAAAGACATCAATGCCTGATTTTGATGGTGGATATGTAATGTGCGGACTTACCGGTTCGGGAGAGATGTTCTCTATGCGCGACCCATGGGGCATCCGTCCTGCATTCTATTATGCCAATGATGAGTTTGTTGCAGTGGCATCTGAGCGTCCTGTTCTACAGACTACATTCGATCTCGAGTGTGAGGATATTCAGGAATTGCAACCTGGATATGCTTTGCTCGTAAGTAGACAAGGCAAGGTTAGAATGGAACAGATACTTCAACAGCGAGGCGACTCGGCTTGTTCTTTCGAGCGTATTTACTTCAGCCGAGGTTCTGACCGTGATATATATAGCGAGCGCAAACAGCTGGGCGAGCTACTTGTGCCAAAGATACTGAAGGCTGTAGATAACGACATCGACCACACCGTATTCTCCTTCATACCAAACACGGCTGAGGTGGCATACTATGGTATGCTCTCGGGATTTAAGAAGTACAGCAACCGACTGAAGGTTGAGAAGATACAACAACTCGACCATAAACCTACAGACGAGGAATTGCATGCAATACTCGACACGCTTGTACGCTCGGAGAAGGTGGCAATAAAAGACATCAAACTGCGTACATTCATCACTGAGGGCAATTCGCGCAACGACCTTGCCTCACATGTGTACGACATAACATACGGATGCATTGAACCTTACGTAGACAACCTTGTGGTGATAGACGACTCTATAGTTAGAGGCACAACGCTCAAGGAGAGTATTTTGCGTATACTCGACCGTCTGCATCCTAAGAAGATAGTCATCGTGTCGTCGGCTCCGCAGATACGCTATCCAGACTATTATGGCATAGATATGCCACGCCTTGAGGAGTTCTGCGTATTCCGTGCAACAATGGAGCTGATAAAGGAACGAGGCATGCAAGACTTGCTTAAGCGAGTGTACGAGTCGTGCAAGCTTGAGCTGCTTAAGCCGAAGCAGTTGATGCGTAACTGTGTACGCGACGTATACAAGCCGTTCACAATAGACGAGATAAACCAAAAGATAGTAGAAATGTTGCGCCCAGACGAACTGGAAACACCAGTTGAACTGGTATACCAATCTATTGATGGGCTGCATGAGGCTATACCAAACCATAAAGGCGACTGGTATTTTACTGGCAAATATCCAACACCAGGCGGAACAAAACTCTGCAACCAGGCTTTCGTCAACTATATGGAGAAGCTAATGTAAACATAAGTGGTACGACAGATCTGTCGCAGCCTGTGTTGGCAACATGTTAGCAACACGCGCCCTGGAAGGGCAAAAGTATATACCACGATTACACTTTTGCGCTTTCAGGGCGTCTGTGCGCGAATAAGTGTAGGAGGGTATAAGTCCAACTATAACAAACAAGGGGAAAGAAGAAACTAAAATATTCAAGACAAACAAAGAGAAGATATAGAACTATGAGAAATGTAACTTTAGTATTGGAAGACGGAACCAAGTTCCATGGTAAGTCATTCGGTTATGAAGCACCAGTGGCTGGAGAGGTCGTTTTCAACACAGCGATGATGGGATATCCTGAGTCGTTGACTGACCCTTCTTATGCCGGACAGCTCATGACTCTGACCTATCCGCTTGTAGGAAACTATGGCGTGCCTCCTTTCTCTTTTGAGGAGAACGGATTACCAACGTTCATGGAGAGTGACAAAATTTACGCTTCGGCTATCATTGTGGCTGACTATAGTGAGGAGTATTGCCACTGGAACGCTGTTGAAAGTCTTGCCGAATGGCTCAAGCGCGAGCACGTACCTGGTATTACAGGTATCGACACCCGTGAACTTACAAAGGTGTTGCGCGAGCATGGTGTTATGATGGGTAAGATTATCTTCGACGACGAACCTGAGAATATCCCAACCGCCGAGTATGCTGGAGTTAACTTCGTAGATAAGGTTAGCTGCAAGGAGATTGTACGCTACAATGAGGGTGCTGACAAGAAGGTTGTTCTCGTAGACTGTGGCGTTAAGGCCAACATCATACGTTGTCTTATCAACCGCGGTTGTGAGGTTATCCGTGTGCCTTGGAACTACGACTATACCGACATGGAGTTTGACGGACTCTTCCTTGCCAATGGTCCTGGCGACCCTGACATGTGTGAGGCTGCCGTTAAGATTATCCAGAAGCAGATGAGCCTTTCCGACAAGCCTATCTGTGGTATCTGTATGGGCAACCAGCTACTTGCTAAGGCTGCAGGTGCTCACATCTATAAGCTCAAGTATGGTCATCGTTCGCACAACCAGCCGGTACGCATGGTTGGTACTGAGAAATGCTTCGTTACATCACAGAACCACGGTTATGCTGTTGACGCTAAGACACTTGGTGCTGACTGGGAGGAATTGTTCGTAAATATGAACGACGGTTCTAACGAGGGTATTCGCCACAAGTCTAAGCCTTGGTTCTCAAGCCAGTTCCATCCAGAGGCATGCTCAGGTCCGGTAGACACCGAGTTCATGTTCGACAAGTTTGTGGAAGCATTGAAGTAAGTGAAAAGTGAAGAACGAAAAGTGAAAAATCCAAATGTTTAAGTTTTGTATGTTTATGGCATCAGCCATTTAGACATCAAACATTAATCAATTAAGCATTAGAATAAATGAAAGACGAAAATATAAAGAAAGTATTGTTGCTCGGTTCGGGTGCCTTGAAGATTGGCGAAGCGGGCGAGTTCGACTATTCTGGCTCACAGGCTCTGAAGGCTCTGCGTGAGGAGGGTGTGAAGACTGTGCTCATCAACCCTAACATCGCAACTGTGCAGACATCTGAGGGTGTTGCCGATCAGATTTATTTCCTTCCCGTTCAGCCTTACTTTGTAGAGGAGGTTATCAAGAAGGAGCGTCCTGATGGCATCCTTCTCTCGTTTGGTGGACAGACTGCTCTAAACTGTGGTGTTGAGCTTTACCGCCAAGGTATTCTCGAGAAGTACAACGTAAAGGTGCTTGGTACTCCTGTTCAGGCTATCATGGACACTGAGGATCGTGAGCTCTTCGTTCAGAAGCTCGATGAAATTAATGTCAAGACTATCAAGAGCGAGGCTTGCGAGACAATGGAGCAGACACGTAAGGCTGCTGCCGAACTGGGCTACCCTGTTATTATCCGTGCCGCTTACGCTCTCGGTGGACTTGGTTCTGGTTTTGCTGACAACGAGGAGGAACTCGTTAAGCTCGCCGAGAAGGCATTCTCATTCTCACCGCAGGTATTGGTAGAGAAGAGTTTGAAGGGATGGAAGGAGATAGAGTATGAGGTAGTGCGCGACCGCTACGACAACTGTATCACCGTATGTAACATGGAGAACTTCGACCCTCTGGGCATCCACACCGGTGAGTCGATTGTTATCGCTCCGTCACAGACTCTCACCAATTCAGAGTATCACAAGCTCCGCGCCCTTGCCATCAAGATTATCCGTCACATCGGTATCGTAGGTGAGTGTAACGTGCAGTATGCTTTCGACCCACAGTCGGAGGATTATCGTGTTATCGAGGTGAACGCTCGTCTGAGCCGTTCGTCAGCTCTTGCTTCTAAGGCTACTGGTTATCCTCTCGCCTTCGTTGCTGCTAAGCTCGGTATGGGCTACGGCTTGTTCGAGTTGAAGAACTCAGTTACAAAGACTACATCTGCATTCTTTGAGCCTGCACTCGACTATGTAGTCTGCAAGATTCCACGTTGGGACCTCTCTAAGTTCCGTGGTGTAGACAAGGAGCTTGGTTCATCAATGAAGTCTGTAGGTGAGGTTATGGCTATCGGTCGCAACTTTGAGGAGGCTATTCAGAAGGGTCTGCGTATGATTGGCCAGGGCATGCACGGTTTCGTTGAGAACAAGGAGCTTGAGATTGAAGACATCGACGCAGCTCTGCGCGAGCCTACCGACAAGCGTGTGTTTGTTATCTCTAAGGCTATGCACAAGGGCTATACCGTAGACCAGATACACGATCTTACCAAGATTGACAAGTGGTTCCTTGAGAAGCTCCAACACATCATCGACATCGATGAGGCTATGAAGAAGTGCAACATCAATACTCTCGACAAGGAACTCCTCCGCACAGCAAAGGTATACGGTTTTACCGACTTCCAGATTGCACGTGCCGTAGGTCTTGAGGACGAGCTTAAGTCAATGCGTAAGGCATCGCTCGTAGTTCGTTCACGTCGTAAGAACTATGGCATTCTTCCAGTTGTTAAGCAGATTGACACCCTCGCTGCCGAGTATCCTGCACAGACCAACTATCTGTACGTTACATACGCTGGTGTGAAGAGCGACATCACATTCGAGAACGACAAGCGTTCTATCATCGTTCTTGGTTCGGGCGCTTACCGTATCGGTTCGTCTGTAGAGTTCGACTGGTGTGGTGTTCAGGCTCTTAACACAATCCGCAAGGAGGGCTATCGTTCGATTATGATTAACTATAACCCTGAGACAGTGTCTACCGACTACGATATGTGCGACCGTCTCTACTTCGACGAGTTGACATTCGAGCGTGTGATGGACATCATCGACCTTGAGACTCCTCACGGTGTAATCGTGTCTACTGGTGGTCAGATTCCTAACAACCTTGCTATGCTTCTCGACGAGCAGCACGTGCCAATCCTCGGTACCAAGGCTCAAGACATTGACAACGCTGAGGACCGCGCAAAGTTCTCGCAGATGCTTACCAACAATGGCATTAACCAGCCAGAGTGGAGCGCACTTACAAGCATGGAGGATATCGACCGCTTCATTGAGCGTGTAGGATTCCCGGTACTCGTACGTCCGTCGTACGTACTCTCAGGTGCTGCCATGAACGTTTGCTCTAACGAGGACGAGCTTAAGCGATTCCTGCAGTTGGCTGCCAATGTTAGCGAGGACCACCCAGTAGTTGTGAGCAAGTTCATCGAGCATGCCAAGGAGATTGAGATGGATGCCGTTGCCAAAAATGGTGAGGTTATCGCATACGCTATCTCTGAGCACATCGAGTTTGCCGGTGTACACTCAGGTGATGCTACAATCCAGTTCCCACCGCAGAAGCTCTATGTTGAGACCGTACGCCGTTGTAAGCGTGTAGGTCGTCAGATTGCCAAGGAGCTTCACATCAACGGACCATTCAACATCCAGTTCATGGCCCGCGACAACGATATCCTCGTTATCGAGTGTAACCTGCGTGCTTCGCGTTCGTTCCCATTCGTAAGCAAGGTTCTGAAGATCAACCTTATCGAGCTTGCTACTCGTGTAATGCTTGGTCTGCCGGTAGAGAAGCCGAGCAAGAACCTCTTCGACCTCGACTACGTAGGTATCAAGGCATCGCAGTTCTCATTCAACCGTCTGCAGAAGGCCGACCCAGTGCTTGGTGTTGACATGAGCTCTACCGGTGAGGTAGGTTGCTTGGGCGACGACACCAACACAGCATTGCTTAAGAGTATGCTCTCTGTAGGTCACCGCATTCCGAAGAAGAACATCCTTCTTTCTACAGGTGGTGCAAAGCAGAAGGTTGCTATGCTCGACGCAGCCAAGATGCTTCTTGAGAATGGTTACAAACTGTATGCTACAGGTGGTACAAGCAAGTTCCTTACAGAGAATGGCATTGAGAACACTCATGTGCTTTGGCCATCAGAGGAGGGTGAAGAGCCTAAGGCTCTCGACTTGTTGCACAACCATACTATCGACATGGTTGTCAACATCCCGAAGAACCTCACAAGCTCAGAGCTTACCAACGGTTACAAGATTCGTCGTGCTGCTATCGACCTCAACGTGCCTCTTATCACCAATGCTCGTCTTGCAAGTGCGTTTATCTATGCATTCTGCACAACGAAGATTGAGGATATCGACATCAAGGCTTGGGGTGAATACTAATCCGAGTTGAAAATTAAGAATTGAGAGTTGAGGGTTATGAAATCCCAACTCTCAATAACATAAAAACGACAATAGAGACAATGACTGACAACCGCTATTGAGTTGTCTACATTGTCTCTATTGTCGTTTTTTGTATTTTTATTTGATAATACCATTATCCGTGTCGCGCAGGGTAATTCTCTTTTCTGCTGACTTATGCTTGCTGCCTCGGCTTAGACGCCAGGATAGGTTCAGGGATATTTGGTTGCCGTTGCTTTTGGAATATCCGATGGTATGCTTATATATGTCACGGTTGAGCAATTCGTTTTCGTATGCCTTGTAGTTGTTGTCGAAGGGATTAGCCCAGGATAATGCAAACTGCCAGTTGCGCCATACGTAGGATACCTTCAAAACCGAGTAGGCTCCGTTGTAGCCCTTCGATTCGCCTTCCAAGAATCTGTTGCCGTTGTCTATGTATCCTTGCAACGTAAAATTGCCGAGATAAGCCGTGATGCTGCCTGCATAATACCATGAGGTGTAACAATGCGTATAGTCGTTGCCGAAATTGAAGCATCTGTACAGACCTCCATTGGCGGCAATCTGAAGTTTCTCTGGTAAGAGCCAATATCCTGCGTATGCCATGACATCCAATGCGTCAATCTCCTTTTGGTTCATCTGCGTATATATGAATTGATTGTCGTCTCTCCGCTCATAGTGAGCCATGTTCGGCTTCAGGCATTGCTTGAAGTAAGCATCAAAGAAGGTCTGCAAGCGGTTGTTGTTGTATGAAAGCTGCAGTCGGTGCTCCATGTCACGTGAAGGTTTCAGGTCGGGATTGCCTACAGTCCATTCCATGCTATTTGTGCGAACCATAGCATCGCTCGTCATGGCAATGCGGGATATCCGGTCCTGCATCTGATAAGTATAGCTCAACTGCATGCCATTATTAATCTGATAAGTCAGTGATGCCTTTGGATGGAAGGTCCAGAAGTTATATCTATGACCGTTCTGCATATAATGGATATAACTTGCGCCTGCTCCCAATGAATAGCTCAACGGTCTGAGCATACCCTTTATTTCGGCAAAGGCATACATGCGGTTGTTGTCCGTATTGGTCAAGGACGAAGCGTCACCCGAATAGTCGTTCTTTGTATGTTTATAGCTGTAGTTAAAGCCAGCTGAAAGCGTAAATGGCTTCAAGCGGTTCTCGTATATAACCTCAGTAAGCAGTGAAGCCGTCTTGCCGTCCACATTATATTTATAAGGAGCGCCCTCGTCATAATAACTGCTGGTCTGCGTGGAGATGTAAGTGCCTACAGCATTGGCTGTAACTGACTGACGCGCGGTAAGCTGACGGAAGAAGTAGATATCCAGCACCGGCGAATGGCTCTTGTCATCATTCCGGCTTGTTGCTCTGTATTGGCGGTTGCCGTCTTGGATGTCCATAATGGTAAAGTTATCGGGAGCTTCATTGAACGATCCGCTCAAAGAAGCCTGAAAGACGGTTGCCGTGGAGTCAGCCCAGTTATATGTTAGTTTCGTATCGTGAGCCAAAGATTTACGAAGCGACTCCACGCTGTTACGTTCGATGGTGTAGACGCTGCCGTCCGTCAAGGTATATTCTGCCAACTGCGTGCTCTTTGCGCCTTTGGTTCTGAAACCGCTAATATCGTACGAAAGCGCCCATTCGCTCTTGCCACGGTTCCACTTGCCGTACACCATACCATCGCCTTGCAACGTAGTTAGCGCTGAGGTAAGGTCCGTGCCAACGGTATATCCGCTCTCGTTTCTGCGTATCACTATATCAATGACATAGGCTATGCCGTCACCATAACGGACTCCTGGACTGTTTATGAAGTCTATCTTCACGATGTCCTTCGGATTGAGAGCCAACATCTCCTGTTTGCCTACTACGATACCATTCACTCTGAGTTGAACTCCTCCCCTATTGTCAATGGCAGTAATGGTGTGGTTGATGTTGTCTATACGAAGATTGGCGAGAGTGAGTTTCTCAAGAAAGCTGTAGCCATTGCTGGAAGCCTGCTTCTGAGCATCGGTAGGATAAATAATCATACCGTCAGCCTTGTTCACAACCTTGGCTGCCTTAACCGTAACCTCATCGAGCGTAACGATTTTCTCCACATCCTGAGCATAAGCACAGAATGTGGAAGAAAGAATAATGGAAAGTGTAATCAATCGTTTCATTTGCACCATTTTTTGATTTTCGATGCAAATATATATTCTCCTTTTAAGAAAGCCAATTTATCTGTCTGACATTTCCCTGACAATTGGCTGACAACCATCCTATCTATTTGAGTTTCAGACTATAGCTCTTGCCTCTGTCCGACTCTATCTTCAGACTGCTATGAGCTTCTATGATTGGTTTAATGCGTCGTACAAGAGTGTAGAGCGTATCGCTGGCGTCAGGTTTCTTCGGCCATAGACGGTCACAAATCTCCTGTTTTGAGAGAGTATGCGTGTCCGTCAGCATAAACATCTCGAGCAGGGAATGCTGCATTGGTGTAAGACGGATCTGCTCGCCCGAAAGCGTCATAAACTTGTCGCCATTGAGCACTATGCCTCCGTACGCCAAACCTTGCGCTACCAGTTCTGGCCTTTTCCGCTTCACATACCACAGACTACCCAACAGCCACATCATACCGACAAACATAAGAGAGCCGGAAGCCTTCTGGTCAGACATCATGAATGTCGCAGCAAAGCCATAGTTGGCCTCTGCCACCATCTTCGTCTCCCAACGTCCGTCCCTACGAACAGTACGCATGGCAATGCCTGCCGTATCCTTCAGCTCGGCAATGGTCAGATAGTTACGATAACAGCGTATGGTGTCTGTGGTTACCACATTGTCAGGCATCTTCGCCAGGACTTGCTCCAAAGCCCTATTTACGTCCTGCGCTATCATATTCTCCGTTCTGTTATAGCTGCTTATGCTGGTGCACAATGCGCAAAGCATGATAAAGCTGAATACTATGTATGGAAGTGTCTTCATAATTGTTCTCTTTATATAAAAAGGACGTTACGCCCAATCGAAGTTTTCCGTTCCTGCACCAATCTCGAAGTGCAGTCTGGCTATGCCTATATCCATTTTAGTATATCCCACCATTGAGAAACCTCGCTTGGCGAGAACCTTTGGTTTGTCTTCTGTGTCTTGTTCGTTAGGCAATAAAGTGAACGAGAACTTCTGCTGATTGATGGCTGTAGGAGCCAGGAGTGCTGCTTCCACACCATTGCGAAACCATTCGGGCGAGTCGCTGCTGATGTTGCTCACTTGCTCTGCTGTCTTGCTCTTGCGCTTATGTCCTTGCGTAGCTCCATATCCCAAGGCTATCATACACGTCAGTTTTTCGTCATCACCAACACTGTAAGCCTCGTCCACTCTGCGATAGCTCAGTCCTGCCCAGCAAGTATTCAGTCCGAGCGTCTGCGCCAGCAGTACAAGTTGTTCCCCGTAATAGCCCACACGTTCGTCAAGGTCGTCAGCCTTCTTGCCTACCATCACTATATAGTTCTCCACACCAGAGAATTTGCCGTACGAGAAGAGTCCCGTGAAAGCCCTTGTCTCGTTAGTCACAAGCTGAATGTGCAGTCCGCCCTCAGCGTTACACTCCTCAATCTTCTTCCGTAACGTCTCAACTATTTCTGCCGACAGCGGCTTGTGAACGTACCTGCGCACGCTATGTCTTTGCTTTATAGCTTCCTGTAAAGTCATCATCATATATACTTTAGTGTTTATCAGATGTCAAAGATACACATTTTTTTTCTTTATGAAAGATATCAGATGAATATTTGTACGAATCATTAAAAAAAAGTATATTTGTAAATCAAAACAACTGATTATGAAATATCCTATAGGCATGAAACTAAATCGCACTTGGCTTGCCTTTGCCAACAGAAAAAGGTGTAGACATGCTGACGCAATCCACAGTCTTGGATTTATCAGCTGGAGAATGGGAAGAGCACGTTTTTCTATCGGAGACATTGTTTATCTTTTTATGTCTGATGAGCGTTGTGTACGCTTCAAGATGGTGGTGACCGCAGAGAATTACAAACGTGAAGACCAAGCGTTTTGGGTAGAAACACCACCTAATGATAGAACCTATAAACTTGAACTTCTTGAAGAATATGAAGGCACAAAGCTTTCTGAAAAAGAGCTGTGTATGCATGGCTTGAAGGGAGGCGGATCTCTTGAGGTTCCTAATTGCAACAATACAGAACTTATTGGCTACATTAAATCTATATTCTAACGAGAGCTATTGGTAGGTGAAAACAGCATCATAATTATTTGAGGGATGCCAAAGATTATTTGGCATCCCTCATAGTATTTACCCTTCCTTTATTCTCCATTCTCCGATTGTTCGTTTAAGGCTGTCATAGTTTACGCCAACCTTTATCAGGCGCTTGCCCTCTGCCGAATACGGAATAAGATAGCCCTTGTCGTCAATCTGTTGCAGGGCAGCGTCGGCAGAACCGTCATACTTCAGCTCCATCACGTATATGGCGTCCGGCAAATGCAGCACGGCGTCAGCTCTGCCTATTGCGCTACATTCCTCCACCTTTATGTAGGCTCCCATAAGATTGAAGATAAGATAGAACACAGTCTGGAAGTCGCGCTCGTTCTTATTTGACAGCTGATTGGAGATGCTTGCCAAATACGCCTGCATCTTTTGCAAAGCCCCGTCCATATTGTTCTCCAACAGATTCTCAAGAAAATCAAATACGAAGCCATTGTTGTCGAGCTGTATTGGCGACAGGTAATTAGGAGCAAGCGACTTTACCATGCCTATGCGCACTTCCTTGTTAGGATAGTCCAGCTGATATTTCTGTAGTATAGGATTATACTTCTTTATGGTGAGATAACCACTCTGATAAAGAAGCGGCAAGGCAGAAGTCATCTGTTCGGGCGACACGTCAAAGTCGTCAACCGATGCGCTCTTCTTCTCTATGTCCATCACGCCCACATGATATTTCTGCAAGGTCTTTATCAGATAGCTCGGCGTACCCGAACTGAACCAATAAGCAGCAACCTTCTTGTTTCGCAAAGCCTTGACAAGGCTGAACGGATTGAAGACATCCTCTGCGTGTTCGCTGAAATGATAGCCATCGTAAAAGTCGGTAAGCTCAGCCACCATTTCTTCGAATGTAACGCCGTTGGCCTTGGCGAGCAATTCCACATCAGGCTTCATCTGCGTAAGCAGTTCCGTCTTGCTTATGCCGCAGATGGCAGAATAATGGTCGTACATGCTTATGTTGTCGAGGTTGTTAAGCTCGCTGAAGATGCTCAGTTGAGAGAATTTGGTTATGCCCGTGATAAACACAAACTTAAGGTAAGGATCGAGCGACTTTATCGGACTATAGAAGTTCTGCATTATACGGCGCAACTTCTGCAAGTTGTCCTTCTCGTGTACCACATCAAGCAGCGGAGCATCATATTCGTCAATAAGAATGACCACCTTCTGGCCTGTTTGTTCGCAAGCGCGCATTACAAGATATTGCAGACGTTGATTGGGATTTTCAGCTCCTTCCTCACGTCCGTATATCTTCTCATATTCCTGAAGTTTAAGATTCAATTCGCTAAGAAGACCTTTATCATCCATGTGCTTCGCCGTGCTCATGTCGAAGTGAAGCACCGGATGCTTCACCCACTCCTTCTCATAGTCGGCAATGGCAAGACCGTCAAACAGTTCCTTGCGGCCCTCGAAATAAGCCTTAAGAGTTGAGATAAAAAGAGATTTGCCGAATCGCCGTGGGCGACTCAGAAACAAATATTGCGAACCGTTTTTCATCATCTTCACAATATATTTTGTCTTGTCTATATACATGTAGTTTCCTTCACGTATCTTATCGAAGGTCTGCATTCCAACCGGATATTTCCTTATCTCTTGCGTCTCCATAGCCTTGTGGTTTTGATATTTCGATGTGAAGTTACAAATAAATAGCCAAACTTACAACTTAATATTCAAATTTTATTAGTTTTGCGTAGCGAAATAATAACTCTTGTGTTATTATTAATGTAAAAACAAATAGAAAGAAATGACGTGGAAATACAAGAGTTTGTGAATGGTGCAGAGAGTCTGCGCGATGGTTTGCTCAAACAGGCTATGCACTATCTTGGTAATGGCTCTGACGCTGAGGATGCTGTTCAGGAAACTCTCTTGAAACTGTGGACTGTACGTGAGCGTATAGCGGATGCTACAAAGATGCAGCACATGGCTTCGGTTGTGTGTAGGAATGTATCGCTTAACATGCTTCGTGACGCAAGATGTAATGTGCAGATAGATAAGGTTGGATATATGGCTAATGCTGACAATCCGCATAACCAACTGGAAATTAAAGAGAGTGACCGTATGCTGAAACAGAGTATCAGAGCACTTAGCGACAGGCATCGTGCCATTATACGGATGCGCAACGTCGAGAATATGCCGTATGCAGATATTGCACGTATAATTGGTACTACGGAAAGCTCGGTGCGTGGAATGATAAGCAAGGCACGAATGGAACTTATTAAGAATCTTAAAAAGGCAAAACAATGAAATACTCAAGAGAATATATAGAACGACTGTTGGGCAAGTTTGTTGATGGTCTGACTACTGAACTTGAGGAACAGCAGCTTGCAGAATACTTCGATACAGCTGATGATATTCCTACGGAATGGCAAGTATATAAGGAGATGTTTCGTAGCTTCAAGACTGATAATTACAACTTCAGCAATGCGGAACTTGATGCAATGCTCACATCTGATGTGGCTGTTGAACCCTCTGAAGCGCATATACTGCCAAAACATACATCACATGTATGGCGTTGGGTGGCTGTTGCGGCATGTGCAGCAGTAGTAGTGGCATTTGTTGCTATCCGACCATGGACAGCTTTTACAGACAATACTTCTGCTGTAGACAAAATTGTTGCTGTAGAAAAGCCTAAAAAGGCAGACGTGGTAAAATATGATGTGGGCATAGTCAAGACACAAGATACTGACGCAATAGAAAAATCTATAGAGGAAAAGGTTGATAATAACACTCAAAGTAAGACTCAATCCAAGCGATTGACCAAAAAGCGATTGCCTACAGTCGAACCAAGTGTAGTCAATAGGGTTGATAATATCATCGCTACGGTAACATTACCAAACGAACAGGTGGAAAGTTATGAGATAAGAAAAGTGGGTGAGGCAAACATTGTGACCAAATGTTATGATGATGGAACGTCTGCCTCATTCATTGTCTCATGTTCTGACGATGAGTTGAGCAGTCAGTTTATTGCACTCAATTAAAACCTTTAGCTCTCGATAGAAATAATAAACAACTTAAAATATTATACTTATGAAAAAGTTTTTTGTCCTTACATTTATTGCGCTCTTTGTGGCAGCAGCATCGTATGCGCAAGAAAACGTCTTTATCATTAATGGCGAGAAGATAGAGAATTTCGACGGTTCGCAACTCACGGGAAAGAAAATCTTGTTGTTTAATGTGATAAAAGACGACAAAGGGGATGTTTACAGTATACATACTGATGAAATATTGCCTGATAGTCTGAGAAACCGACCGTATAAAGTTTCTACCGAATTTCATTACATCACAAAGGATACTTTGGCAAATGGAAACAATATAAATAAGTCGGAAAAGGCAGGTAAGAGAGAGGTGGAAGTGACAAAGTTTGACGTGCTTAATTCCAAGCCATTGATTATTCTGGATGGTAAGGAATACACTGGGTCTATCAACGATATCAAGTCTGGCGACATAAATTCAATAAATGTGTACAAGCCAGGGTCGGACGTAGCCAACGCCTATGGAGAGAAAGGGAAGAATGGTGTGCTGAAAATCTTCACCAAGGCAAGCAAGGATAACATATTGTATGTAGTAGATGGCAAGCCAGCAACGTCTCAGGAAGTGAAAGACATTGCACCATCGAAAATATCAAACATCGTTATATTGAAGCGTGGCTCAAAGGCAGCTATGGAGCATGGGGAAATTGGCAAGACGCATGATATCTGTATTATCAAGACAAAGTGATGCTTGCAATATCCAAAATCAAGATAAAAAAGTGAATAACAAATGAAAAAGTTATTGTTTATGTTGGGCTTGTTGTTGTGTGTCACACCTAAGATTATGGCACAAGACAAGATTGTTCCAATGTATAGAATTGGAGGCCATTATTTCTCTAAGGAATTGCCGATGGATGAGGCTTTTAAGATTAGCAGTTCGATAATGGCTCTTGCAGATAAGGACGGAAATAGGGTTGTAAATCTCTTGGTAGGCGACGACTTCAAGGTGCCGCAGTCGATAAAGAAGTATGAGATTCCTTTTGAAAAGGTGCTTAATGGCGAGCAACTGGAGGAAGGAGCACAGAACTTTGCCAAGATGAAAAAGCTTATCAATTCAACTGATGTAGAGAAGTTTGTTGTTGGCAAGGCTCTGCCGGATGATTTCTCTGAGAAAGATATTGACGGCAAGACATGGACTAAGGATGGCTTGAAAGGTCGTGTAACGGTTGTAAATGTGTGGTATTCTGGTTGCGGACCGTGTCGTAGGGAGATGCCAATCCTATCGACGTGGAAAGACAAATATCCTGATGTGCAGTTCGTTTCAGCCAATTTCGAGAATGTCAACAAGGTTAAGCAAATCACGGAGAAGGAAGGTTTCAATTGGACACACATTGCCAATGACACGTATTTCACCAAAAGAGTGGGCAATGAGGGCTATCCATTGACCATAGTTGTAGATAAGGATGGCATTGTAAGATATTGCAAGCACGGCGCTAATGATAATGTCAGCAGTGAGATATTGCAAATGATAGATGCTTTAGTTGGTAATAGTTGAAGCTTAAGCAGAAAGAAAAGAGGGTGTGTCATAAGTCGCAAGTGGTACGCCCCGAAGGGGCAGAAGCTCCTAGCCCAGGGCAGCGCCCTGGGT
>OOBS01000020.1_pt1 | contig 116096 bp, 95 predicted proteins | sample 1671381 | NCBI WGS metagenome assembly OOBS01 (sample SAMN06348151, study PRJEB24527) | human gut metagenome | biome: human gut; feature: ankylosing spondylitis patient; material: feces | host: Homo sapiens | place: China | collected 2015-10 | reverse complement strand
CTTTCCACTTAATTTATTGAGAGTCAAATATTTGCTATTTTTCCTCTACAGCAGCTTGGGCGGCCGCAAGTCTTGCTATAGGCACTCTAAACGGTGAGCATGATGCATAATTCATGCCTACCTTAGCACAGAACTTAACTGATGAAGGCTCGCCACCATGCTCGCCACAGATACCTGTGCGTAGGTTTGGACGAGTAGCACGACCATTCTCTACAGCCATCTTGATAAGTTGACCAACACCTTCCTGGTCAAGAACCTGGAATGGGTCTACCTTCAAAATCTTCTTCTCCATATATGCAGGGAGGAACGAAGCGATGTCGTCACGAGAGTAACCGAAGGTCATCTGTGTCAAGTCGTTTGTACCGAATGAGAAGTACTGAGCCTCCTCAGCAATCTTACCTGCGGTAAGGGCAGCACGTGGAATCTCGATCATTGTACCAATCTCAAACTCAACCTCTACGCCATACTCTACAAATACCTCCTTGGCAGTAGCAAGGATGATAGACTTCTGCTGCTTGAGCTCCTGAACAGTACCGATAAGAGGAACCATAATCTCAGGACACGGGTTGAAGCCTTCCTTCTTAAGCTGGCAAGCAGCACCAAGGATAGCACGTGTCTGCATAGCAGTAATCTCTGGGAATGTGATACCAAGACGGCAACCACGATGACCGAGCATTGGGTTGTTCTCGGCCAAAGAGTTAACACGCTTCTTTATTTCCTCAACGCTTACGCCCATCTCCTTAGCCATAGTCTCCTGACCAGCCTTATCGTGTGGTACGAACTCGTGGAGAGGTGGATCGAGCAAACGAATATTAACGTGGCAACCATCCATAGCCTTAAGGATACCATAGAAGTCGGCCTTCTGATATGGAAGAAGCTTTGCAAGAGCCTTCTCGCGACCCTCTACCGAGTCAGCCAAGATCATCTCACGCATTGCAACAATCTTCTGGTCATCGAAGAACATATGCTCTGTACGTGTCAAACCAATACCCTTAGCACCGAATGCACGAGCTACCTCAGCATCGTGTGGAGTATCTGCATTGGTACGAATCTCCATCTTTGTATACTTGTCGCAAAGATCCATAAGCTCCTTGAAGTCGCCTGAAAGCTCAGCAGCCTTTGTCTCAATCTGTCCTGCGTAAACCTGACCTGTTGTACCGTTCAATGAGATAAAGTCGCCTTCCTTGTAAACAACGTCTTCAATCTCTACAGTCTTAGTCTTATAGTCTACATTGATAGAGCCTGCACCTGATACGCAGCACTTACCCATACCACGTGCAACTACAGCTGCATGAGAAGTCATACCGCCACGTGCTGTAAGGATACCCTCAGCAGCAGACATACCAGCGAGGTCCTCAGGAGATGTCTCAATACGAACCATGATAACCTTCTTGCCATCCTCGTGCCATGCCTCTGCATCATCAGCATGGAATACAATCTGACCGCAAGCAGCACCTGGAGAAGCAGGAAGCCCCTGTGTGATAACCTTAGCCTTAGAGAGAGCCAACTTATCGAATACCGGGTGCAAAAGCTCGTCGAGCTTCTGTGGTTCACAGCGAAGGATAGCTGTCTTCTCGTCAATCATACCCTCGTGCAGAAGGTCCATAGCAATCTTAACCATAGCAGTACCTGTACGCTTACCGTTACGTGTCTGAAGGAACCAAAGCTTGCCTTCCTGAACGGTGAACTCCATATCCTGCATATCGCGATAGTGCTTCTCAAGTTTGTCCTGAAGAGCGTCAAGTTCCTTATATAGTTCAGGCATAGCCTCCTCCATAGAAGGATAGTTGGCAGCACGCTCTTCCTCAGATATACCGGCACGCTCAGCCCAACGCTGCGAACCAATCTTAGTAATCTGCTGAGGAGTACGGATACCAGCAACAACGTCCTCGCCCTGAGCATTAATCAAATACTCACCGTTGAAGAGGTTCTCGCCGTTACCAGCGTCACGGCTGAAGCAAACACCTGTTGCAGATGTCTCGCCCATGTTGCCAAATACCATAGCCATAACCGATACGGCTGTACCCCACTCGTCAGGAATACCCTCCATCTTACGATATAGGATGGCACGCTCGTTCATCCAGCTACGGAACACAGCGCAGATAGCACCCCAAAGTTGCTCCTTAGGATCGGTTGGGAAGTCGCTACCGGTCTGCTCCTTGATTGCCTTCTTAAAGAGTTCAACAAGTTTCTTGAGTGACTCTACAGAGAGGTCCTTGTCAAGAACAACACCCTGCTCCTGCTTAACCTTCTCGATAATAGCCTCAAATGGGTCGATATCTTCCTTGTTCTCTGGCTTCATGCCAAGAACAACATCGCCGTACATCTGAACGAAACGACGATAGCTATCGTAAACAAAGTGAGGGTTGCCAGTTTTTTCTACCATACCTTCGGCTACTTCGTCGTTCAAACCGAGGTTGAGGATGGTATCCATCATACCTGGCATAGAAGCGCGAGCACCAGAACGTACAGAAACCAAAAGAGGATTCTTTGGGTCACCGAACTTGCAGTTCATCAGTTTCTCTGTATGAGCAACAGCTGCATTAACCTCATCAGTAAGAAGCTCAACGATCTTCTCCTGACCTACTTTATAATACTCATTACAAGTATCTGTTGTGATAGTGAATCCTGGAGGTACAGGAACACCAATATGGTTCATCTCGGCAAGGTTAGCACCCTTGCCACCGAGTACCTCACGCATTGAGGCATTACCTTCAGCCTGTCCATTACCGAAGGTATAAACTCTTTTTTCATTCATAGCTAATAGGTCTATTTATTATATTTGTTAATTTATTCCTGTGATTAAATATTGGTTTTTAATATACATGCAAAGATAATCTCTATTTTGTTAAGAGCCAAATTTTTTAGGGGAAATTTGCTATCTCTATATAGCATTTTTTACTGTTTACGCAAACAAAGCAATATAAACACGACAAAATGCCAGTTTTTACATGCTCAGATGGTACTCTACAAGTCCTTGCATTGGACTTTTGACAATTCTGCCAACAACAAGTCCACGGTTATTTGCTGCACATTCCAACTGATGTTTGAAATAAAACGCGATGCTTCCAACAGCATTTATTGCTATTTTTTTAGCGTTTTCTCTTGTTCTTTCCTTAAAGTAAGGTTGGATGTTTACATCAATAAACGTCTCGAAATTGCGCACCACCATATCGGCAAGCTGAGGATAATTATCCATGTTGCTTGCTATAAAGCGTGTGATAGACGCCATGAAACGGTTAGGCGAAGGCTCACGATACACCTTTTCTATTATATCAGAAACATTAAGCTGCCATTCAGACATAAAGAGGTTGCGCAGTTCGATTGGCAACCACCCTTTAAGTATGCCATTAAGAAAGTTTCGTCCAAGCACAGCCCCACTACCCTCATCGCCTAAAATATAGCCAAGTGCTGGAGTTTGTGCAATGATATTGGCTCCATCATACAAACAAGAGTTGGCTCCTGTGCCAAGTATACATGCTATGCCTTCCTTGCGCAAGCACAATGCACGTGCGGCAGCCAGCAAGTCGCTGTTAACCTCTATTGTCTTTGACGAGGAGAAGGTATGGATAAGCATATTGCGCATTACGGGCTGTCGGTCGGGGGTGCACCCTGCGCCATAATAATATATCTCGCCTACATCATTACGATTTATAGCTTGTGTTGTGAGCGAAGGCAACAACTCGTTGTTCAAAATACCTTCGATAATATCTGGAGCTTGAACTGCTGGATTTATACCACTTGTATTTATACGTACAAATTTTCCGTCAGGCATAGCAAAGCACCAGTCTGTTTTTGTGCTACCACTGTCAACAATCAGTCTTACCATTCTATTTGAAATACAAAAAGTAAATTGCAGCGATAATAGCGGCGGCTATAAACGCAACCAACATTTTTATCATACAACCAGTTAGCTTCTTTATAAGCAAGAAGCAAACAACGGCTGCAATGATGCAAAAGATATAATAACCTATAGATTCCATTATTTATACAACAGTTTAATGGCGCCACCACAAACAACGGCACCGTTAGATTGTGATAAAAATAAGAAAATCCACTTAAAAGAATGAATGTTAAACCAAACTTTTAAGCGGACTTTCCTACTATATAATCTTAATTTAAAAGTATCAACACATTATTTAGTTGAGTCCAAGACTCTTCTTGATAGCCTCGATCTTCTCCTCAGCAGCCTTGTTGCAACGCTCGTAGCAGCCAGCACACTTGAACGAAGTATCCTTAACCTCGATATAGAACTTAATCTTAGGCTCTGTACCTGAAGGACGAACGCTAACCTTAGTGCCGTCTGTGCAGAACCACTGTAGCACGTTGCTTGTAGCAGGCATGTCAAGCTTCTCAACGCTGCCGTCTTCCTTAGTAGCTGTAAGTGCCTGATAGTCCTTCCACAAGCAAATCTGGCTGCCACCAAGCTCCTTAGGAGGATTAGAGCGGAAGTTGGCCATCATCTGCTTGATTTCATCAGCACCAGTCTTACCTGGGCGAACAACGTTTACAGTAAACTCCTTGCTGAAGCCATACTCAGCATAAATCTGCATCAAGAGATCGTAGAGAGTCTTGCCCTGGTCCTTAGCCCAAGCAGCAATCTCGCAAATCAAGCAGATAGAAGCAGGAGCGTCCTTATCGCGTACCTTATCGTATGGCAAGAAACCGAAGCTCTCCTCGCCACCGCCGATATACTGCTGCTTGCCCTCAGAAATAGCAATCTCGCGAGCAATCCACTTGAAACCTGTATAGCAGTCGCGAAGCTCTACATTGTTCTTCTCTGCAATCTTGGCTATAACCTCTGTGGTAACAATAGTCTTAACAAGGAAGTCGGTTGGCTTCAACAAGCCAAGCTTCTTCTTGTTCTCGATGATGTAGTAGCAGAACATCATACAAGTCTGGTTACCATTGATAATCATCCACTCGCCCTTATCGTCGCGACAAACAATAGCAAGACGGTCAGCATCAGGGTCGGTTGCTACAACGAGGTCGGCATTAAGCTTAGTACCAAGCTTCATACCAAGAGTCATAGCCTCTGCATTCTCTGGGTTAGGCGAAACAACTGTTGGGAAGTTGCCATCTACTACCATCTGCTCAGGAACTACATTGATGTTCTGGAAGCCCCAAGAACGCAAGCATAGAGGAACGATAACACGACCTGTACCATGCATAGCAGAGTAAACGATGTTAAGATCCTTCTGACGGTTGATAACGTCCTGGTCAATCATAGCAGAGTGAACAGCTGTCATATAGTCGTAGTCCATTTCGCCACCGATAATCTGAATCTTATCCCAGTTGGCCTCAAACTTAACCTGGTCTATAGTAACCTTATTCACCTCCTCGATGATACCAGTATCGTGCGGAGCAAGAACCTGTGCGCCATCGCTCCAGTAAGCCTTGTAACCGTTATACTCCTTAGGGTTGTGCGAAGCGGTAACGTTTACACCAGCCTTTGCGCCAAGCTGACGGATAGCAAAAGAAATCTCTGGTGTAGGACGCAAGCCCTCGAAGAGATAAGCCTTGATGCCATTAGCCGAGAAGATAGCAGCTACAGTCTCAGCAAAAAGACGTGAGTTGTTGCGGCAGTCGTGACCTACAACTACTGACAGATTCTCCTCGCCTGGGAAAGCCTTAAGGATGTAGTTGGCAAAGCCCTGAGTAGCCATACCAACGATATATTTATTCATACGGTTTGTACCTGCGCCCATAATACCACGCAGACCACCTGTACCGAATTCCAAGTTCTGATAGAAAGCGTCGATAAGTGCCGACTTATCTTCGTTGTCAAGCATAGCCTGAACTTCCTTACGTGTTTCTTCATCAAATGCCGGTGTGAGCCACTGCTTTGCTCTTTCCTCACACTGAGCAATCAGTTCTTTATTATTATCCATAATAATTTAAATATATGTTAACGTTAATATTTGTATTCGTTTTTAGTATTATACAAAGATACAATTTCTATTTATAGATAACGGCTAAGCCAATATATTATTAATCTTATTTAACAAATGAATTGACACGCCATCCCTATCCTATCTTTATATATCCCTAATATCTCATTATATACCTTGCTTCCTCCTATATCCCTTTAAATATTCCAGTCATCAGGATTGCATTGAGCCTCTACCTGCTTTTCTATCTTATCTGGAAGCGACGGAAAGAAGTCGATGCCTGTTATGCGCTCCACCTCGTCAACAGAGTTGGCATAGTCGCCCTTAGGACGGTTGCCATCCTCATTCTTGTATATAAAACCTATGGCTTTAGGCTTGCCTTTCATCGTTAGCACCACCTTGAAGAATGCGTCTGGCACAGCCACCTTGTTCTTGCCTATTGTCTTGGCACGCTTCTTATAGAATATTGGACCGCACACTATATATATGTCGCCATTCTCCTTTGCCCATTTGCGGCAAGCCTGTTCCATCTCGTTCCAGTCGCCACGATTAAGTTGTGGAGCTTGAGGACAAACATTTGTGAAGAGGAATGATTCGTCCATAGCCTTTGCGCTCCATTTGTTGTCACCAGCTGGACACATATGTCCACGGTCGTATCCAGAGCGTACATAATCAGAGTCAATGGCACGTGGCATAGGCACTTCTTCGTCTTCGTGGAACGAGGCATCGCTGCGCTTTACACTACCCTTTAGATGTGCTGCCGTAAGATGCCATGCCACCCAATTGGGCACACGTCTATCCTTGTTGTAAGACACGGTATAGCCTTTGCGTACAAGTATCTGTTCGGGCACAGACGTTAGTGGGGCTGGCAATTCAATGCTCTCGTATGTCTCAGGTGCCGATTGGGCTACTTCTTGCTTGGTTTCAGCAACCTTGGCGTCCATGCGCTTTACTACAACATCGCACGAACCCAACAGGCTGCCAAGACAGCACACTACTAATAACCTAAATATTCTGTTCATTGTTTACTATATTTTGCTCGGAAACTTTATCTATTTCAACTGCCTCTGATTTTATTCTTGCATATCCATCCACAACATAGCGGCGTGCTGTCCATACAGCCACAAATACCGACAGTACCGAGGCCGCAAACACGGCAAGCACAATGAGCAACTGGAAGAAGGCGGCATCCAATACCTCAACGCCACACATTATCATTGTCCACATTACTACTGGCGAACATCCCACAACAAGGCTCGACATCTGGCGCATACCTGGCACTAAAGACTTCTCTATGGCTCGCTTCATGAGATAGTTGAGCGCCTCTGTACGCGTTGCTCCATTGCCTATAAGATAATAGTAGAGATGATTGTGATGGCGCAAACCCATATAATACACTGAAAGCGAACGCGACATTGGCTCTACAATGCTGCCTGCAAGCAAGGCTATAACAGGCAGAAGGAAATGAGAACCGAAGCCTTTGTCTACCGAATTGTTAAGAAGCAGCAGCAAACTGCCCGTAACCAACAGGGCCACAAGCATTCCGGCACATACCGGAAGCAGGTACATACGCACAGACAACTTGGCTTGCACAACAACCGTTATAATTGAATAGACTACAAAGACTAAGCCAAAAGCCACATCGAACCATACGCTGTTGGCTGCTACAAGATAGTAGACAGCCGCGCCTAACACACCCACACGCAAAAGCATCTTGACTAATGCCGCAAAAACGGTCTTAACTGCGTCTATGCGAAACATGCTTGCAACGAGCAAGGGAAGTATAATAAATATGGCCATAAGGCCTATTCCTAACATTGATATCATAAACTATTTCTGTATTAATTACTCATTCAAAGGCACCACCTTATTGGCTACCTGTAACAACAAGGGATCGTCGGTGGTTACCACTATTGAGGTGTCGGCAAATTTGGGCTGCCTTAGATAAGCTGCTATCATACCACGCTCGGCCTCGCCTTGAAAGAAAGTTGGCTGGTCGAGCAACAATACAGGACGACAACTTACACCTGCAAGTGCCAAAAGCACACGCTGGGCTTGCGAATTATCGAGACTGGAAAAGCGCTGGCTCATCAGCTCACCCGAAAGCCCAAGGCTGTTAAATCCGGCTATCACATCATTGTCCGAATATGCCTCGCCTTTGTTTATCTTGAGCCGAAGCATTGAATTGGCAATATCCATTACAGTACTGGCGCCAAAGCAGAACGACTGCGGAACCCACGACATAAAATGTCGGTAATAGGCAGATGTAGCTGGATGCACAGGTTCGCCGTCTACACTCGCCCACCCAGACGCTAATCGCTTCATACCAAGAATGGATAGCAGAAGCGCCGACTTGCCACGTAAAGTACCTCCTGTTATAGCAACAACGTCGCCGGGAGCAGACACAAACGACAAGTTGTCAAACATTTTTGTCCGACAGTCTTCCATACCCGCCTTATACAACTCTATTATCATTTCTTCTTTATTTGCCTTATTATACTTGCAAAGGTATACTAAATTTGGTATCTTTGCAATTATCAATTAATAAAAAATATGGAAGATTTGATTTTTATAGAGGCTAAAGAGGTTAGAACCGAATATATCGACGGTATCAACAACCTGCTTGGTCAACTGACATCGTCGCCTAAAGAGATGAACGAAGCGCTGTTGCAGGCCATAGTTGAGTCGGACCGCACCCACCTGTTCCTTGCCTACATTGGCAACCAGATGGTGGGCATGGCCACTCTTGCCGCGTATGTAATACCTACAGGAACAAAAGCCTGGATGGAAGATGTTGTTGTGGACAACAACTTCAGAGGCAAGCACATTGGCAAGAAGCTTGTCAACCATGTGGTAGAATATACCAAGAAATACAGTCCATGCTCGCTTATGCTGACATCACGCCCTATGCGTGTGGCTGCAAACAAGCTATACCAATCTGTTGGATTCGAGAAACGGGAAACCAATGTATACAAGATACAGGTTTAAACTAAGGCTGATATTGCCAGGACTTATATTACTGCCACTTAGCAAACGACATAACACGACGCAGATAACATACAAATTCGTTCTTTGCTTGCTATCAAATGCATCTATGCTTGCTATCAAATGTACATTTGCTTGCTATCAAACGAGTTTTTGCTTACTGTCAAATATGCACCATCGCCCCCAAACCATCCACGGCAAACAGCAATTGATCATACAAAAGAAATGCTTGCATTGGCAAAGACTATCACAACCATACAAATTAAACTACCTCTGAACAAGGAGGTTTACACCCAAACAATGCTGATGGCAAGACATCAAAAAATCGCCAAACTCTTTGACGAAGAATTTTGGGTGACACAATGACGAAGAAAGAAACAAGCGGTGCGACATCATGTCACACCGCTTGTTATGTGTTTATAAATACCGATTAAACGGTAATGTGGATGGGTTATTCTGCAAGGACTGGGCGAACCAAGTATTTTCTATCTTTATAATCCGAATTGCTATATGGACCAAAGTATACAATAGCAAATTCATTATTACTTTCATACACTGTAACCGCAAATCTGACACCCCATTCTTGGCCTGCTGAAGGCTTATTATCTGAAGCAGTCCAAAAATCAAAATTATGAGTTCCAGATTTTATCTGATCGTATAAGGTCAATGTATTCTTAGTATATCCAGGCTGCACACCAGTAAATACAACGGTCTGATATCCTCCTTGTTCTTTTAATTCAAAAGACGGAGAACCTGCAACTGAAGTCTTAAAACCGGTTTCTTCATCATCTTTACAATTAAGTTTTCCTTCTCCGTATACTTCATCAAGTTTCGGTGTGCGCCAATTCTTACCCCACACATACTCGTCACGTTTCTTTGTAGCATCATACCATGTCATTTCTTCTGCCACATTCTTTGTAGCGAACTTCGGACCACCTGCCCACAGCTGTACCCAGTCAATTGTCTCGCCTAAGCTATTGTCAGCAGAGCCTTTTGTCATACCTGTAGTCAGAGTATAGTACTTGCCAGCTTCAAGACCGTCAGCCTTAGTTGCAGTTATGATTTTATTGTCGCTATACAAAGATTTAACGCCGTTATACACAGAAAGCTTCACGCCTGCCGGCACTACTACGTAGTACACTCCTGCGCCTTGCTTAGAGAGCAACGACACCTTTGTGTCACTTTCCTGCACGCTGAAGTCTGCCGAGTTCTTAGCCGCAGTAAGACCTGATACGTACTTGCCGTTAGCGGTCCTAACGTTGATGTCAAGGCTCTCGCCCTTATTCACGCCCACGATACACAGCACAGCTGCCTTCGCCTTCATCGTTACGGTCAAACCATCAGAGCCGGTTGTAGGCGTCGCGGTCGCACCAGCCAATGCGTACTTATTGGCAACATCGGCTAAGGTGCCCTCCTGATTAGCCAAGTCGATCTTCTCGCCAGGGAAGAAAGCACACCAAGTGGCAGGAGTAGTAGTCTGCAGGGCATCGGCGCTTGAGAATTCGGTACCGTTATTAGTAAAGGTGTAGTAGTCCTCCACCTTATCATTACCTACCTTCACCACGTCGCCCGTAGCAAAGGCAAACTGCCATTTGCCCTCGGTGTCGGTCTCGGTGATTGTGGCACGTGTGTCGGTGTCCTCAACATTAGCCTTGAGCACCATTCCACGCTTTACATCCAGCTCTGTGGTGTCGTCGCTGCTGCACGCCGCAAGCACCATTGTAGCCAGCATAAATACTGAATACAATATCTTCTTCATGTTGATTGATTGTTTTTCTGTGTTGATACAAATAAAAGTCTTACTCCCAAACATCGTCGTTGTCACCACTTGTCAGCTCATTGTTCTCTAAGCTGAAGCCATTCTGTTTGCTCGGTACATTATTGCCACTGCCTGCAAGTATGGCTGTAGTCTCTACCTCGTAGATAGTGATACGAGGCTGCTCATAGCTACTTTTCTTCATAATCTCGTTTTTGTAATCTGTAATTTTATTATGTAATTTATACTAAAAAAATAAGAAGTTATCCTAAATATGCCGTAATGTCCTACGGCTCTGTAATTTTGTAAGATACTGCAAAATTAACTATAAAAATGAAATAAATACAAATTATTTATCAAAATAATATACTTTAAATATTTATTAATATAATTTTAGTATTTACACCTCTATATACACATTTTTTCAAGTGAAATATCTCAACCGCATACTTATAAAGTATACAAGGAATTGGAGAGCATGTTGAAAGTCTCAGAGATTCAGATGAGCGTAGACAAGGTACTTGCATTGGCTAAGACAAACTCTTTTACGAAGAATTTTGGGTGACACGATGACGAAGTCAGAAAAAAAAAGAGTCTGAAAACAATTACGTTTTCAGACTCTTTTTTATGTTGTTAATTTTATAATCTTAGAAGAAGAGGTAGCGGTTGTCAACAACCTTAGCCTTGATGTAAAGCTCGTTCATGAAGTTGCTAGCCATCTGCATCTCTTTCTGGCGAAGCTTCTGCATCTCGGTAGCTGCATCAAACTTGCCAGGACGCTGTGTCTTGTTTGTAACCTCAAACACATAAACACCTGCATTACCCTTAACAGGAAGCTTGCAGAACTTACCCTTAGCAGTAGCTGCAACAGCACCACTCAATGCAGGCTCGCTTGCGCCAGTAGCAGGAACAAATACAGGAGCAGCGAATGTTACCTGATTAACAGTTGAAACATTAGCACCCTTAGCCTTGGCAGCTGCAAGCGACTTAACGCCATTGAGCTTAGCCATAAGCATCTCTGCCTTCTTATCCTTCAATACCTCGCCCTTAACATACTCCTTAACCTGAGCATCATCAAGTGAACGATAGCCTACATTATTAATATTATCGAGAACTACAACTAAGAGATGGTCGTTGTCGCCACACTCGTAGAGAGGAGAAACATCACCCTTCTTAGCATCAAACAACCAACGCATAGCGTCGCGTGTGCTGCGGATACCAGCAAGATTGTGCTCGGCTGTAGTAACATCCTTACGCTCCTGTACGTTGAAACCTGCCTTGGCAGCGTTCTTAACGATAGCGTCGGCAGTAAGGTTAGCGCTTACAAACGAGCTAAACTTGTTGTAAGCAGCCGAGTAAGTGTCCTTGCTGAAGGTTACATTCTTCTTTACAACGGCTGCAACATACTTGTTGATCATGCCCTTGCGGTCTACAACCTGAACGATGAGGTTGCCCTGCGAGAGAGCCACGTTCTTAAGCTCGTTAACCGACATTGTGTTGAGTGACATGATATAATCCTTAGTATTATGGTCGAGCGACGGGGCGCTCTGATACTGACGTGTTGTAAGCCATGTCTTCTCGCCAGTCTGACCATACTTCTTGGCAATTACCTCGAAATCGGCACCAGCCTTAAGTGCATTGTAGATAGAATCGGCACGCTTAGCGCTCTCCTCTGCTGTAGCACCAGCAACCTGAATCTGACGATACTGTACCGAATCAGGGAGCAACTGCTTAGACACAAGCTTGATAACGTTAAGAGTATTGTCAGAGTTGTTCTCAAATACCTTGCTTGTAGAGCCAACTGCCATTGAGTCGAGACGCTGTGCAATATCGTAAGGATAAGCATCCTTTGAAACAGGAACACCAAGATAGTTAACCAATGAGGTGCTCTTGCGTACAACGTCCGAGGCATCTGTAGCCGAAGCAAGAGCCTGGCTATAGCCAGCAAACTCCTTCTGCAAAGCTGCACGGTCGGCAGCCGAAGCCTTAACCTGAACATCAACATACTTGATGTCGCGGCTCTCTACATACTGCTTGAAGCGACCCTTAACCTCGTCATACTTAGCCTTAAGGTCGGCGTCAGAAATCTGAACCTTGTTGTCGTCAATGCTTGAGTAAGAAAGAGCAGCAAGCTGTATCTGGCTCTCCTGATTCTGATCGTTGAAAGCCATCTGAGCCTCTACCTTGTTGCTCAAGAAGCAATGAGCGAACAAGCCCTGATACTTCTGTGCGAGAAGCTGCTGACGAAGAGTCTTCTCGATGAATGTCCAATACTTGTAGATAGTGTCATACTGCTTTGCGAGCTGCGGATTAGCCTGTCCCTGAGCCTTATACTCGGCAAGGAACTTCTTAAGAGCATTAACGTCAAAGCGACCAGTCTGCTGGTTGACGAACGGAGTCTGCATAAGCATAGGGTTGGTACCCTCTGTCAGAACATTCTGCAACTCGGCATCTGTAACGGTAAGGCCGAGCTTCTTGGTCTCGTTCTCGATAAGCTTGGTCTGAACATATGTGTTCCAAACCATGTCCTTAACCTGATTGAGCTGGTCTTCATTAAGGTTGTCCTGACCCTGCTGCATCTTAATTACCTCGGTGTACTCGTCAACGAGCTTCTGGAACTCTGTAACGTTGATTTTCTCACCTAAAACTTCTCCGACCTGCTGTCGCGCATCATTGCTTGACGACTCGCATGAACGGAACGCCTCTTCGGCGATGAACGCAAAAAGACCCAAGCTGATGATGCATATCAGCAAGACGCCTTTGCTTCTGATTTTTCCTAATGCTGCCATTATTTTTTAATTGTTTTTATTTGTTATTTTTATTATCAATAGCTATAGATTGTGCCATGTTACACAAAATGCGTACAAAAATACTAATTTATTACTAAACTTAGGCACATTTAACCAAAAATCTGCCTTTACGGATTAACTTTTAGTCTTACCAACTCTATTTTTGTCATTGTGCTCTTCATTATACGGAACTCGAAATGACCTATTGTGATAACTTCGTTAAGTTTCGGGAAGTTCTGATATTCATGCAAGATGTATCCTCCTACAGTCATGTATTCGTCGCTCTCGGGCAGTCCGATAGCAAAGAGATCATTCACCTTGTCTATCTCAAGACGGGCTGAAAGCAAGTACTCGTGATCGCCCACTTGCTTGGCAATATATTTGTCGCTATCGTGCTCGTCCTCAATATCTCCAAATATCTCCTCTACTATATCCTCGAGCGAAACAATACCACTTGTACCGCCAAACTCGTCGACCACAACACCCAGGCTCTTCTTCTGCTGAAGGAAGATGTGCATAAGTTTCTGTGCTGCCATTGTCTCTGGCACAAACGGCATCTTGCATACATGCTCGCGCCACTTGTCCTTATTGCGGAACATCTCCGAACTGTGTATATAGCCAACAATATGGTCGATATCGTCCTCGTAGACTATAATCTTTGAGTTGCCACTCTCTATAAACTTCTGCATCAACTCCTGTATGTTACATTCGTTTAGGTCGACTGCATTAATCTCTGTACGAGGCACCATACAGTCGCGCACTTTACAATCGGAGAAATCGAGCGCATTCTGGAATATCTTTACCTCGTCGTTGATGTCGTCTTCGCTCTGCGCATTGTCTATGCTCGACTGCACAAGATAGTCGAGATCTACCTTTGAGAATCCCTCATCATCATTCTCTGCCGTCATCTTTATGCCTACGACATAAAGCAGACACTTGGAGAGGAATGTTGAGAAACGGCTTATTGGCCACAATAATATATAGAAAATGTATGCAGGAACCGCAAATACAGAAAGTAGTCGGTTGGCATTGTTCTTGAACAGAATCTTAGGCAAGAACTCCCCTGTGAACAGTATCACAAGCGTAGACAACAATGTGTCGGCTGTAACCCTGGCACCTTCGTCCAAAGAACTGAAGAGTGTATTGTCGAACAACTGGGCAAACAATATACCGTACACTACAAGCACTATGTTGTTGCCAACAAGCATTGTACTGACAAAGCCATTAGGATGGCTGTAAAACACCGATATTATTTTGCCTGACAGTCCACTGTCCTCACGATCCATCTCGGCAAGCATACGGTTGCTTGACACGAATGCTATCTCCATGCCCGAAAAGAATCCCGACAGAACCATTGTTACGGCAATACAGATTAATAGAGGTATCTCTGTTTCCACTTTATATTTGATTGATTAATAACCAAACAAAGCACACGGCCGAATTCTTACGTTCTGCCCTGTGCTATTGTCTTAATATTTATTATTTATCGTTGAATCTTTCTTGTAGGACGAACCTGCGGACGTACAGCAGCCTTAACCGTATCTGGTGCGCTGGCTATAGTGTCGCCACTACCTGCGATATCGGCTTTTTCAAACGAGCCTTTACTATTGGATACCGTGTATTTTGTCATACGTTCATCGCTGCGGAAGTAAGTTCCCTCAAGCGTTCGGTCGGGTGTTACAAGCTTGGAAGGTACAAAAGAATAGAGCTCATGGTTGGACTCGTCCCAAAACAACTGCTGACTTGTAAAACGTAAACCGTCCTTGGTAAGTATGCTTACACGGCTTCGCAACTCCCACAATCTCTTCTGGTCGTAATAGTAGGCAGTATCACATTGTATATACGACTGCACATGAAACTTCTCGTCGAACTGCTCAAAGAACAGTCCTTTCTCGAATATCCAACGCGACGGATTGCGCACAGTATTGACCTCCCATCTTTCAGAAACGATGCGATATTTTATCACTCCCGAATCAGAAATCAAGGTATTTACTCCGTAACTAATCATCATAGAAGCAGAGTCGCGGTCGTGCACAGCCGGGGCAGTATGCTCTTTCTGCTCCTCGCACGAGGCCATAAGCACAATGCCTACAATCCATAACAATATGTACTTGCTGTATTTCAAAGCCATTATCTACTTGTTTTTTTACTCCATCTTCCACTTGGCAAACCAACGCTCGTTGAAGGTCAAGCCAATATTGATGCGGAACGAATTCTCGGTAACGAATGTCTTGCAATCCTGACGCACCCATTGAGCGGAGATGTTAAGAAGCGAGCGGTTGTTGTAACCATTAACGATAGGAATGCCAAAGCCTGCACTAACGCTATACTCCTTTGGTCCGTTCTGTCCGTTTATCTTAAGATAGTCGGTAGCGTACGACGCGCCTATGCGGTAATGCACACGGCTAAAGAACTTACGGCTGTTCTCTTGTGGACAAATCTCGCCACCCAAGGTAAACTTGTGACGGTCCTTATATGCAAGACCATGCTCGGACATGCCCTGATATTGAGGACTATCTACCGACGACCACTTTTGTAAAGTATAGTCTAAGCCCACCTTCAGCGATCCAGAGTGATTCCACATAAGACCTACACCATAAACAGTAGGTATTGCCAAATCTGATGTACCCTTATGTATGGTGGTATCGGCAACGCCTGTCTGCGAGTTGTTTGATATCTCCTTGCACTGTGGCATAGAACCAAGTTTGTGACCCAAGCTGTATGTAAGGCCAAGTGTAAGTTCGTCTTTCTTTGTAAGCTTGTGGGTGTACTGCACACCGAAGTCGAGTTTGTAGTTGTTGACAGACGCTGTGTAATATCTTGAAAGCGTATTGACATAATTGTCGCTGTACGAGTTTACGATAGAACGTGTGTAGTTGCCCCACAGATAAGAACCATTGACACCAACTGCCAAACCATTTATCGGCATCCAGCCAAAGCCCAAGTATACCTGATGCAAACCTCCTGTTCCGGTATATGTGTTAGTATAGGTTGTTGAAGAGCTTGAGCCTATAGAACTTCCTATCTTTTGTGTGTTAGAGTATTTATAACCCACATTGGTGTATGGCAAGATACCAAAGCTTACACCAAGGTGCTTTGCCAAACGGAATCCGGCAACCATATATTCGAAATTGCCGTTTTGGGCGTTAACCTTAGTACCACCCTCCTTATAGTTAGTTATCTGTCCAGAGATTCCAGCGTCAAAAATAAACGACAGCGAGTCGATAGAGGCATACGATGCAGGGTTAAGACTATTAATTTGGTTGTGCTCATGGAAACCCAATCCCAAACCATTCATTCCACGATTAAAACCTCCTGCCTGTTCGGCAAGAGTACCTAAGCCATACTGGCTGTAAGGAGAGTTTGTTCCACTTTGAGCCAGAACAGCAAGTGATGTGGCAATCATGGAAGCGGTAATGAGTATTTTCTTCATGTTCTCTAAATCTTGTTTTTTGATGTATGTCTTTCTATGCCAATCTACATACACATTATATATAATAGGTGGCATTATGCTCCATATTTACTCCTATCGGAACAATTGGTTGCAAAATTATTGAAAAAAAACGAAATAAAGGCACGCTAACTGAGAAATTAAAGTTATTTTTGCATCATGAAACGATTTAAAAGGGAAATAATACATACTATACTGGTATTTTTTTTGTTATTAACAAATAATTTGCCAGCACTTAGCCAGACACAAAAGGCCGACTCATATCTCGATTCTGTCGAGGTTAGTTTGCTCACGTGCGGTCCTCGACCATACGTGTACAGCCTATATGGACATACTGCAATAAGATACAACGACCGGGCACACGGAACCGACCTTGCTGTAAACTATGGCATGTTCTCGTTTGATAAACCTTTCTTTGTATTGCGCTTTGTATTCGGACTGACCGACTACGAGATGGGTATGGAATACTTCAGCGACTTTGTGTCACACTATGCAGCCTCGGGTTGTGGCATACGCCAGCAAGTGCTTAACCTAACCAACGAGGAGAAGAAGACTATCGCTGATGCCATATACACCAATTATGAGCCGCAGAACCGCGTATACAGATACAACTACTTCTACGACAACTGCACAACACGTGCCCGCGACATAATACTAAGTCACATAAAAGGCAAAGTGACATACCACAACAAGATAGACAGTAGCCGCACGTTCAGACAGATGATTCACGAATATAACGAGACTCATCGTTGGGCACGATTCGGCAACGACCTTCTTCTTGGCATTAAGGCAGACCAGCCTACCACTCGCGAAGAACAACAGTTCTTGCCCGAACATCTGGCAAACGACTTTGCCAAAGCCGAGATAAAGGGAAACAATAATACAAACCGACCCTTGGTGACATCAGACACATGGGTATTGCCACGAACAAGTGATGTGGGCAACGACTCGTTTCCATTGTCTCCATTTGCATGTATGCTGACAATAGCATTGACTGTGGTGATTCTTACGGTAATAGAAACCTTGCGCAAGTCTAATTACTGGTGGTTAGACCTCATACTGCTGCTATCCACTGGCTTATGCGGACTCATTCTCTTGGCAATGGTTTTCTCGCAACACCCTACAGTGAGCCTCAATTTGCAGATACTTATGCTTAATCCACTATCGCTATTCGCGATTGTTCCCACAATAAAGTCTATACGAAAAGGCAAGCGAAATTGGTGGATTAAGACATGGTGCACATGCCTGTTAATCTTCTTCATAGGCGGATTTTTCCAAGACTATGCCGAGGGTTTGATGTTTGTGGCATTATCTTTGCTATTAAGATATGGCAAGTAGTATACATATTTACGAAATACAACAATAAAGAATGAACAGATACTTATCAACCATAATCCTGCTGACACTGCTCGGCAATATGACCGAGATGTCGGCGCAAAGCCTACAACCAGCTCCACGACTTGTCGTGAATATAGCTGTAGACCAATTGCGCACCGACTATATTGAGCATTTTGCTCCTCTGTACGGCGAAGAAGGTTTCAAGCGTCTTTTGCAAAAAGGCAGAGTGTACGAGGCCGCAAGCTATCCGTTTGCGCCTGTTGACCGCGCATCTGCCATAGCCTCGATAGCTACTGGCACCACCCCACATTATAATAATATAGTAGCCACACAATGGCTCGACCGCACTACATTGCGCCCTGTATTCTGTACAGACGACAATACATATGGTGTGTCTCCACAGAAGATTGCCACCTCAACTGTAGGTGACGAGCTAAAGATATCTACCAAAGGAGCAGCTATTGTATACTCTGTGGCGCAAGAGAAGGATGCTGCGGTACTGTCGGCAGGTCATGCTGCTGATGGAGCATTTTGGGTTAACGACAAGACCAATCTTTGGACAACATCCAATTACTACTCAAAGGGAGCACAGGCTCTTGTAAGAACATACAACAACGCAAGCACCAGGGGAACTACGGGCGACAATGATGCTGTTGCCGATATGTCTATAGCCTGCGTTAAACAAATGGGTATGGGACGCGACAACATTACGGATATGTTGTCGGTAACATTATCGGCCAAAGGTACCGATGCCACCGTATGGCAGTCGGAAATGGAGATTATATATGTAAAGCTTGACCGCACACTTGCATCTCTAATAAAGCGTATTGAGGAGAATGTAGGCAGCGATAAGGTGATGTTTGTACTTACAAGTACAGGCTATACAGACGAACAACAGGTTGACTATCAGCGATTCCGCATACCGTCGGGCACATTCTACATCAACCGCACCGCCAATCTGCTTAACATGTACCTCGGTGCTATATACGGACAAGCTAAATATGTGGAAACCTGTTTCCACAACCAAATTTATCTTGACCGCAAGCTTATAGAGCAACGCCATATCAGTTTTACGGATGTAATAACACGCTCTAAAGAGCTACTCGGACTGACATCAGGCGTGCGCAACGTAACAACAAGTCCATACAACCCAGCTGTTAGCGGCGACCTTATCATAGAAACCGCTCCAGGTTGGCAAATAATAAACGAAGACAGTCACGAAAATTACTTTTCACGTGCAGCATTTATTCCCTTCCCTATCGTATTGTATGGAGCAGGAGTAAAGGCTGAACGTATAACAACCCCGGCAACAGTCGACCGCATTGCTCCGACTATTGCTAAAGCCATACGTATACGTGCACCAAATGCTTGTTCTTCAGCACCTCTGCAATAGTATTTTGGTCCTGTAACAACGGTAAACACACTTAATATACCGTTTACAGGCTCCAGAATGGTGCTATTTGGATTTTTTTTAGTAATTTTACACCCATATTTAATAACAAGCATATAATAAAACAAAATATACAATGAATTTCAACAAATTATTACAGTCATTGTTTGGCAACAAGTCATCAAAGGACATGAAGCTCATACAACCCCTCGTAAACAAGGTTAAGGAGGCTTATCCTGAGATTCAGAAGCTGAGCAACGACGAATTGCGTGCACGCACAAAGCAACTGCAACAGTATGTACAGGACTCGGCTAAAGAGCAAAAGGAAAAGATTGCCGAGCTGAAGGCAAAGATTGAAGAAACTCCTATCGACGAGCGCGAAAGCATCTTCAACGCTATCGACAAGCTCGAGAAAGAGGTGCTCGACATCTACGAGAAGGCTCTTGACGAGGTTATGCCTGTTGCCTTCTCTATCGTAAAGGATACAGCACGCCGCTTTGCCGAGAACGAGGAGACTGTTGTAACTGCTACCGAATTTGACCGCGAGCTTGCAGCTAATCCAAAGAATGACTTTATCACTATTGATGGCGACAAGGCTATCTACCATAACCACTGGACAGCAGGCGGCAACGACCTGAAGTGGGAAATGGTTCACTACGATGTACAGTTGTTTGGCGGTATCGTTTTGCACCAGGGTAAGATTGCCGAGATGGCAACTGGCGAGGGTAAGACGCTTGTATCTACCTTGCCTGTATTCCTTAACGCACTTACCGGCAATGGTGTACACGTGGTAACTGTGAACGACTACCTTGCTAAACGTGACTCTGAATGGATGGGCCCGCTTTATATGTTCAACGGTCTTTCGGTAGACTGTATCGACAAGCATCGTCCAAACTCTCCAGAGCGCCGCAAGGCATATATGGCAGACATCACCTTCGGTACAAACAACGAGTTTGGTTTCGATTATCTGCGTGACAATATGGCTCTATCACCAGCCGACCTTGTACAGCGCAAGCACAACTATGCCATTGTCGATGAGGTTGACTCGGTACTCATTGACGACGCACGTACACCGCTTATCATTTCAGGTCCTATCGCTAAGGGCGATGATCAGATGTTTGAGGAGTATCAGCCATTGGTAGAGCGTCTTGTTGACGTACAGCGCAAGCTTGCAACACAGTATCTTGCAGAGGCTAAGCAGCTTATATCTGAGGGACAGAAAGCAAACGACCAGAAGAAACTCGAGGAAGGCTTCCTCGCACTATACCGCTCGCACAAAGCTCTGCCTAAGAACAAGCCACTTATCAAATATCTCTCTGAGGAGGGTATCAAGGCTGGTATGCTCAAGACAGAGGAGTATTATATGGAGAACAACAACCGCCGTATGCCGGAGGCTGTAGAACCTCTTTACTTTGTTGTTGACGAGAAGCTTAACAGTTGTGACCTTACAGACAAGGGTACAGAATGGCTTGCAAATCAGGTAAATGACAAGGAACTATTCGTATTGCCTGACATCACATCTGAATTGTCGGCTCTTGAGAACGAAAAGGGACTTGACGAACAGCAGCGTCTTGACAAGAAGGACGACTTGCTAAACCATTATGCAGTACAGTCGGAGCGTGTTCACACCCTACAGCAGTTGCTTAAGGCTTACACCATGTTCAATAAGGACGACGAGTATGTTGTTATGGATGGTGAGGTTAAGATTGTGGACGAGCAGACTGGACGTATCATGGAAGGACGTCGTTGGAGCGACGGCTTGCACCAGGCTGTTGAAGCCAAGGAGCATGTTAAAGTAGAGGCTGCCACACAGACATTCGCAACTATTACCTTGCAGAACTACTTCCGTATGTACCATAAACTCTCGGGTATGACTGGTACAGCATCTACAGAGGCAGGTGAGTTCTGGGATATCTACAAGCTCGACGTTGTTGAGATTCCTACAAACCGTCCTATCCTTCGTAAGGACCTTGACGACCGTGTATACAAGACAGCACGTGAGAAGTATGCTGCTGTTATCGACGAAATTGTAGAGATGCGTAACAACGGACGCCCTGTTCTTGTTGGTACTACATCGGTAGAAATATCTGAGCTTATCTCTAAGATGCTCAACATGCGCAAGATTCCTCATCAGGTTCTTAACGCCAAGTTGCACAAGAAGGAGGCTGACATCGTGGCTGAGGCAGGTCGCAGCACAATGGGTGTTGTAGAAATCGTTGACGAGGATGGCAACAAGCACAAAGAAGAACGTCTGCTCGGTGCTGTTACTATCGCTACCAACATGGCTGGTCGTGGTACCGATATCAAGCTTACACCTGAGGTTAAGGCTGCAGGCGGACTTGCCATTATCGGTACAGAACGTCATGAGAGCCGCCGTGTAGACCGTCAGCTTCGTGGACGTGCAGGACGTCAAGGCGACCCAGGTAGCTCTGTATTCTATGTATCGCTTGAGGACAAGCTTATGCGTCTGTTCGCTTCAGAGCGTATAGCAAGCCTTATGGACCGTCTTGGCTTCCAGGAGGGTGACCGTATTGAAAACCCAATGATCTCTAAGAGCATTGAACGCGCTCAGAAGAAGGTTGAGGAGAACAACTTCGGTATACGTAAGCACTTGCTCGAGTATGATGACGTAATGAACAAGCAGCGTACCGTTATCTACGAGAAGCGTCGCCATGCTCTTATGGGCGAGCGTATCGGTATGGATATCACTAACGTTATCTGGGACCGCGTTGTAAACATCATCGAGTCTAACGACTACGAAGGTTGCCGCGAGCAGTTCTTGAAGGTTCTTGCTATGGAATGCCCATTCTCTGAAGAGGACTTTGACAACATTAATAGAGAAGACCTTGAGGAGCGTTCGTTCCAAAGCGCAATGGCTACATTCAAGCGCAAGACAGACCGCATAGAGAGTGTTGCATGGCCTATAATAAAAGAGGTGGAGGAAAATCAGGGCGCTATCTACGAGCGCATTATGGTTCCTATCACAGACGGCAAGCGTGTATACAATATTCCTTGCAACCTTAAGGAGGCTTACCGCACAGAAGGCAAGGACGTTGTTAAGCAATTTGAGCGTGTTATCATGCTTCATATCATTGACGACTGCTGGAAGGAGAATCTGCGACAGCTTGACGAACTTCGTCATAGCGTACAGAATGCATCATACGAGCAGAAGGACCCATTGCTTATCTTTAAGCTTGAGAGTGCAAAACTGTTTGACTCAATGGTTAATGATATGAACAACCGTATCTCAAGCATTCTTACACGTGGTCAGATACCAGAAATGCAGCGTCAGGAGGAAGTTCAGGAAGCTGCTCCTGAACAGCCAACACAGCGTCAGAACTATACAGAGGAGAAGGTTGACCTCGACGATATCGCACAGCAGGAAGCTGCTAATCAGGATACTCGCGAGATTGAAGAGAACCACACTCCACTTGTAAAGGACAAGATGCCAGGACGTAATGATCCTTGTCCATGTGGTAGCGGCAAGAAGTTTAAGAACTGCCACGGAAAGGGACTTGAGTAAAATAAAGACAGCTAACTATAGTTAGCGTACAATGATAATCGAGTAGGAGGAAAACGAAGCAGTTTTCTTCCTACTTTCGTTTTCCGACCTCTCACACCACCGTACGTGCGGTTCCGCATACGGCGGTTCCTATTTTGGATACCATTCGAGATACGCCTCCATTAAAGTAGCATACCCTGCGGAGCGTAGTTTATTTTTATCTATCGCCCTTTTTAGAACAGGGCCGTCAGCTATTCGCCAATAGCCCTTGCGAGTGTTACCCCATTCGTATGCTTGGTATTTATTGATACCGCATCTAATGAGGTTTGCCACTTTTGTCTTGACTTTCTTCCAAGCTTTCCATATACACATGCGTATTCGACGTCTTAACCATTCATCAGTATCAAGTAAGAGACGTTTCATATTAGCAAGATGATAATAGCCGACCCACCCTCTTATGTATTCTTTCAGCTTTTGCTTTCTCTTGGCGTATCCCCATCCGTTGCTGCGACTTGTCAATTCTTTCAACCTTGACTTCATCTTGGCTTTGGACTTTGGGTGCACAGTGAGTTGGCATTCGCCCTTCATCACATAAAAGGAGTAGCCGAGATATTTCACTCCGCGCACATATGACACTACGGTCTTTTCCTTGTTGACTTTGAGATATAGAGTATTCTCTATAAATCGGGTTATAGACTCCTTCACTCGCATTGCTGCTCTTTTGGACTTACAAAATATCATCGAGTCGTCTGCATAGCGTACAAAGGGAAGCCCTCTGCGTTCAAGTTCTTTGTCCAATTCGTTGAGCATGATGTTACTCAACAACGGACTTAGCGGTCCTCCTTGGGGAGTTCCTTCCTCGCTCGCTTCAAACAAGCCTTTGTTCATTACACCACTTCGGAGATATTTGTGTATAAGACTGACCACTCTGCCGTCTTTAATGGTACGTCTGAGGATTTCTATGAGTTTGCTATGGTTCACTGTATCGAAGAAGCGTTCAAGGTCAAGGTCTACTACATATTTGTAGCCTTCGTTGATTATCCTTTGCGCTCCCCGTAGTGCGTCATGGCATCCTCTTCTCGGACGGAAGCCGTAGCTCGTCTTGGAGAATTGGTTCTCATAGATGGGAGTCAGTACTTGGTTGATGGCTTGTTGCACCACACGGTCTACTACTGTAGGTATTCCCAACAGGCGCATCTTGCCATTGTCCTTAGGTATTTCTACCCTTTTCACTGGGTTCGGACGGTAAGAGCCGTCCATCAAGGAACGAATGAGTTCATCCTTGTTGGTCAATAGCCATGGGAGCAACTGCTCACACGACATCTTGTCGATACCACCACAGCCTTTGTTTCTCATAACTGCTTTGTATGCTCGATTGAGATTTGTGGGACTAAGAATTTGCTCGAAAAGGTGTTCCTTGTCGAATGGTACTTCCACGATGTTGTCTTCACATATCCACATGAAGGTCTGCACTCCCCCATACCATTCGGTTTCCGACCTATCTCTTTGGGGGCAGCCATTAACTTGGGATAATGTTTTCTGCATTCTTTCCTTCATGAGGTATGTTTCAATTACTATCGTTTAATTGTTAGGTTCTGCCCTTCGTGCAGCGTTATCGAGTATTGCACTACTATGGCGTCTGCTGACTTCTCACGGCAAGCTTTACTCCGCTTCTTTCGTAAAAAAAAACTATTTGAAGTGTCCGTGAGACCTCCTCGGATAAGGGCATTGTCTTTCCATCTTATACCTACTTCATTTTTTCGCAAGCTCAAGGAAACTCCACCAACCATTCCGAATAGCAATAGGACTTTGATTTGTGATGCAATCTTATCCATGGTCAAATGCCTTATATGAAGTTTCTGTCCGTTAGGTCAGATATTTGTCGCCAGCTTCCTTCAGATTCCACCTCACGATGGACACCCTTGCCTTTGACTATGCAATTCCCGCTATTAGGGCTTGCTCGGGACTTCCACCCGTTAGACAATGCTCATGCCGAGCGTACAACAAAAAAGAGGACTGCATCACAGGAGAGCACTGAAAAACCTCTCAAAATCCAAGCCTAACAACAAGAATAGCGGGGCCGCGACACCATTGTGTTGCGACCCCGCTTTTATTAGGAATTTTCAGAAATACTTGAAGAACTCGCCCAATAATGCCTCACAGACCTATATATGACCCCATTTGACCGCATTCCGAGTTTTTTTAAGGCATTTCCGTCTTATTTGCCTCCATTCATGATTTTAATGATACGTTTTACGTTAGCTGCAAACATAGTTACTGCTCCTTGCATACGCATGGCATCTATTCCGTAGGATTCTGCCCTGTCATATCCAAAGACGTTCTTTAACTCAGCATTCTTTGCCTCTATCTTGTAGCGTTCTCTGTAAGCTTTCCTTAAACTCCTCTGTTTGTTGGAATGCCAGTTGAGCTTGCTGGGTGGCTGTCTTAATAGTTACGCTATATGTTTTAGATTTCGCACCAGCCTTGTAGCATCCTTCTCTTAAGGCACATGCCTTGCATTTCTCTACATCAAAATAATAGGTATATACTTGGTTGCCTTGTACATTCTTCTTTCCTTGCTTTGCTTTTCTTGTAGCCATGTGACCTGCTGGGCATACAAACATGCCTGCGTCCTTGTTGTAATCCCATTTATCTGATTCTGATCTAAATCCCTGGCTTATGCAGGGACTAAGCCTGGCTACGATCTTTATATCTTCATTCTTTGCTTTTTTCAGATTGCTATCTCCTGAATAGGCTGCATCTCCAACAACGGCATCTACCTCTATGCCATTTTCTTTGGCTTTGTCTATCAGGTCGGGTAGTTGTTTGCCATCGCCTTTTTCTCCAGAAGTGACCGTGGCTGCTACAATCAGCCGCTCTGGAGTGATGGCAATATGGCTCTTGTAGCCGAAGAACTGATTTTCGGCTGATTTATGGCCAATTCTGGCATCCTTATCCTTAGACGTGGTATAGCGATCTTGTATGTCCTCAAGGGTCTCCATCAGCATGTTGAGACGTTCTTGAATCATGGGGATATTTACCAAGAGTTTATCCTCTGATACTTTATCAACAAGCGCCTTCGTATATGCCAACTCATGCTCCAAACTGTCATCTTCGTTCTTTGCAGGAAGAATATCCTTTATGGATTCGTCATTTTCATACAAGGACTTACGTAATTGTTTTGAGCGAAGTTTCAATATCTGTATAGGAGTATAGGGATTCGAACGAGAGCCTGAGTGAGTAGCGTCAACAATGATAGTATTGGACTTGATTATCCCTTTCTCTATAGCAATGGAAACGGTCTTTGAAATAAGCATATCAAGCAAGTCGATATCCTTAAGTCGAAGTTTTCTGAACTTAGTGAGCGTGCTAGGATTGATTACGCCCTCTTCTGGAGACATGCCTAAAAAGTACTTGAAGGACATGTCGTACATGGAACGTTCAACAACATCTACGTCAGAAGAGTCGTAGATAACTTTCAGAAATAGATACTTAAAAAGTCTGATTGGGCTTTCGGCTTTTCTGCCATTATCCTTGCAGTATTTTGAAACAAGTTCTTTGTAAACAAAAGAAAAGTCTACAAGGTCATTAATTTGGCGAAGCAAGTGCTTCTTGGGAACGACCTTGTCATATAGACCAGAATAATCGGTAAACTGGAATGTTTCTTGTTGTGCTAGCATATCTCTCTAAATATGCTATAAAGGTACAAAAAATAATGCACATATGCAAGTAAAACGACCTACATATGAGCATTATTTTTAGACATAAAAGAATTTGAGAGGTTTTTCAGTGCCCTCGCATCACAGCAATCCCCTTTTTAATAATAGCACTTAATAAAACCTAATTAACTAAACTTACATTTATATTGACAATTTGCAATCATCAAAAGTTACTTAATCACAAACTTCTTACCGTTGCAGATATAAGCACCTGGAGCCAAGATGTACTCAGCATCCTGAGCGTTGCTTACCTCTGCCACCTTCACACCTGAGAGGGTGTAAATCTTCACTGCGCCTGCCTTCTGAGCTGCTACAGTCTGGTTGATACCTGTTGAGACACTCTCATTGGTCTTACCGGCAAGGTTATAAACTGCACCGTTTTCGAATTTCAAATCCTTTGTCTGCTGACCACTGCCGTTGCTGAAGATAATCATGGTAGGAGCAGTTGTCAAATCGCCATCATACTTCCACATCCAGACATCCAAACCTTTCTTCTTCATGCCGGTCTTGGTACATGCTACACCTGGCCAGTTACCACCAGTAAAGTTTTCTGAATCATTCCAAGCCCAGCAGTCTACCTGACTCCAGTCTGAAGGAGCAAGGAAGTAAGCGAAGATACCTGTTGGAGTAGGAATAACTACCTCTTTAATCTTGTTGAAGGTTGCAGAACCAGTCTTGGTTTCATTGTCAGCATTAGTTGCGCTCCAAGTTACAGTCTTGCTCTCGCCTTCCATCATATCAGCACCGAGAGTGAATGTAGAAGCCTTACCAGGAGTAAGAGCTACCTGCTCGCAATTACCAATCTTATACCAACCGCTCTTAGCATTGCTGCTGAGGGTTGCTGTTACGGAGATAGTCTTCTCGAAGTCACCACCATTAGGACTCAAAGTAACCTTGGCTGCAGCATTGACAGGAGCGTCAATTTTCTTGGCACTTTTACCACCATCATACTCCAAGTAGATATCGCCTGTGATACCAGTGATATCACCAGACTGTGCACCGCTACCATTATTCAAGATGACATTGAAACTCTCTACGTCATCGAAATCATAAGTCCAGTATTTAGCACCATCAATCTCCTCAGGACCTTTCATTACCTTACCAGGCCATGCACCTGTCAAATTCTTACCGTCAACACCTGTTGTCCAAGCGTGGATGTAAGGAGCCTTGTCTGCCTTTACATATACGGTGATAGCTGCGTTAGGATCTACCTTGGTATAAGTGACCTTACCTGTCTTCTCCTTGCCTTCAGAGCTTGTAGCGCCCCAAGTCACTGTCTTGGTATCCTTGAAGTTCATGTCTTCACCGATAGTGAAGGTAGCAGGCTTACCAGGGGTCAAATCTACCTTGGCCTGTCCCTCTATCTGATACCAACCAGACAAAGCATCTTCTGAGACCTCAGCGGTAACAGTTACCGTATTGGTGCGGAAACTTCCGCCAGCTGGAGAAAGAGAAACGCTTACAGGCATAAGAGGAGCCTCGTCAACCCAAGTTGTACCAGCCTCTTCATTACCATCATAGGTCTGACCGTCCAGAGACTTAGGAGTTTCATCATAGATGAAAGGACCATCCTCACCTATCTTGCCACCCTTCCAATCCTTCACGAGAACGCGAACCTGACCCTGAGTAGCAGGAGCATCAACGGTGATAGTAGAACCTGTGTAAGTCTTGCCTGTTACCAAGTCTGTATAAGTACCAGCTGGGCAATCTGTGAAAGTAGCACCACCATTGAGGGCTACGAGTGCATAGCTGTCCTTATAAGCACGCTTGAAAGCGATACCGCCATTGGCAGTGCAACCATCTGTAGTCCACTGACCCTTGCGGAGAGCAGGCACTGCCTGACGAATCTTGTTCAGACGGATGAGGTGCTGAGCCACATCATGATTCAAAGAGGCAGCCACATTACCAGAAGCCTTGTATTCACCGAAGTCTGATGCTTCTACATCACCTGTGATATAACCACCGAAGTAAGCACGACCGGTGTTAGAAAGAGGACCATTAGGACCTTTATCAATTACTACACCACGACGGAAACCTACCTCAGAACCATAATAGAGACATGGGATTCCACGGAAGGTAAACAAGAGAGAGAGGTTCTCAGCCCACTGAGCATCTGTACCACCGAAACGGTTGGTATCGCTTGGACCTGGACTATAGTCATGGCTATCTACATATACCACATTGAAAGTAGCGTCATTATAGCACTCGTCGCCGCTTGCCAAGCTGAAAGCCTGTTGGGCAGTGTTGTAGCTGTAGTGCATAGGGAAGTCAATGACGTTGAATCCACTGTTCTGTGAGTAATCCGGTTCATGCCATGCACCATTGAGCATCTTGGCATTGTTGCTCTTTGGAGAAGTAGTCTCCTCCAAGCAAAGCAGTTGTGGGCCTACAGGCTCAGAACCCTCAGGAATCACCTGATTATCCCAGTAACTTTTGCTTCCATCCCATTTGTTGAGCAAGGCCTCGTCCGACTTCCAGGTATAGAAGTAGCAAGAGAGGTTTGCCTGACCTCTATAGGTTACATCGTTCATACGTGTACAAACCTCACCATACATAAAGAAAGGTGCCTTGTTCAAGCGCTTGTTCTCGTACTGCTTACCAAGTGCTTCAAATTGAGGGATAAACTCCTTGTTGAATGTCAAGCGGGAGATGTGGCCAGATGTATCAATACGGAAACCATCGACACCCATCTTGATAAACTGTCCATAGCAATCTACGAGATACTTAGCCACGTAGTCGTTCTCTGTGTTGAGATCCACACAGTCACCAGCAATCTGCCCCATCCAACGGCTTGGGAAGTCCCAGTTCCAGTTGTTGGCAGTATGGTGCCAATAGTTGTGTATATCGTGGTTATTACCATCTGTATTCTTCATCAGGGCAAGACGACGCTGATACTGTATCTTTACATTGCCCAAGTAATCGTTGCCCAACTTGCTCTCATCAGGGATCATACAAGCATCAATGTATGCTTGGTTACGAAGATGAGTATCACGGTCGAACATCTTGCAGAGCTTCTCCTCACCGAAGTTACCAGTGTGGTTGAGCACGATGTCAAGAATGATCTTGATACCCTTGTCGTGAGCCTTGTTGATGAGTTCCTGGAACATCACGTCACCACTCTTGCTGCCGTCACCGCTCTGATAGCGGCAGTCAACCTTAGAGAAATCCATGGCATGATAGCCGTGGTAGTCATAACCAGACGCATTCTGAACGACAGGTGTAATCCAGATGGCTGTAAAACCTAAAGCCTTGATGTAGTCGAGCTTGTCGATCACACCCTGGAAGTCACCTCGCCAACAAGGGTCCTTGGTACTCTTCTGCGCTTCCTGGTTATCCCAGCAGAGCACGTTGTTACTTGGATCTCCATCGTAAAAACGGGTGGTGATCATGAAATAGATACTTTCGTCTCGGAAGTCAGTACGATTCGATGTAAACACATCGGTAGCCATCGTCTGCAAGGAGACCAACATGAGCATAAGGACTGCCCATAGCCTTGTAGTAAATCTTTTCATAAGATTGACTGGTTATTAATTTTTAGTTAGTGATGAATATCTATGTTAGTTATGCGATTGTTAATTCCTACGTTTATGGTAACCCTATCCCCTACACACCCTGAAAGGACAGAAGCTATTCGTTTATGGTATGCGGTAAGAGAAACCCTGTCCCCTACACGCCCTGAAAGGGCAGAAGCTCATAGCCCAGGGCATCGCCCTGGGTTGTTTGGGGCGGTAACCTGTCGCCCTGTAAGGTAGGGTGTTCAAAATCCGCAATTTTTTCTGCACGATTTTTGACCCAATAAACGTCATAACTCATTGATATTCTGCAACAATTATATGCATAATGTATCGGAATGGAAATCCTGCACGATTTAAAAATGCAGTTTGTTGATTTACTGTTAGTTATGTGGATATTTTGGGGACAAATTGGACATAAGAATTATGAGGATTTTGAACACCCTACCTGTAAGGGCAAAAGCTTTAAAACTCCTGGCAATATTTAAAGCTTTTGCCCTTACAGGGCGCATTGCTGATTGCCATTATACCCAGGGCGCTGCCCTGGGCTAAGAGCTTCTGCCCTTTCAGGGCGTGCTGCTCATTGGAGTTGCTATCCTTTCATATCCTTCGACAAGCGATTTTCTGAGGTTAGCTTACTCATGCAAATTTACACATTATATATATATGAGGGGAAAAATGATGCAAAAAAGAACGAATAAACGTGTACAAACGATTACACACAAATCTTGACAAACAGCAGACAGAAAATCGAGTAGGAGGTAAATACTAATCATAGGTGTTTATCTCCTACTTTCGTATTTACCGACCTCTCACACCACCGTACGTGCCGTTCGGCATACGGCGGTTCCTATTTTGGGTACCATTCGAGATACGCCCCCATTAAAGTTGCATACCCTGCCCTACATAAATGCTCTTTTGTTATAGCTCTATGCAGTATGTAGCTATCAGCTATTCGCCAATAGCCTTTGCGAGTATTACCCCATTCGTATGCTTTGTGTTTACTAATACCACATCTGATGAGGTTTGCCACTTTTGTCTTGACTCTCTTCCAAGATTTCCATATACACATGCGTATTCTACGTCTTAACCATTCGTCTGTTTCAAGTAAAAGACGTTTCATATTGGCAAGATGATAATAACCTACCCACCCTTTTATGTATTCTTTCAGTTTTTGCTTTCTCTTGGCATGTCCCCAACCATTGCTGCGACTTGTCAGTTCTTTCAACCTTGACTTCATCTTGGCTTTGGATTTTGGATGCACCGTGAGTTGGCATTTGCCTTTCATCACATAAAAGGAGTAGCCGAGGTATTTCACTCCTCGCACATACGACACTACAGTCTTTTCCTTGTTGACTTTGAGATATAGAGCATTCTCTATAAATCGGGTTATGCTCTCCTTTACTCGCATTGCAGCCCTTTTGGACTTACAGAATATCATCGAGTCATCAGCATAGCGCACAAAGGGTAGTCCCCTGCGTTCGAGTTCTTTATCCAATTCGTTGAGCATTATATTACTCAACAATGGACTTAGAGGTCCGCCTTGAGGCGTTCCTTCCTCGCTCGCTTCAAATAAACCTTTGTTCATTACACCACTTCGGAGATATTTGTGTATAAGACTGACCACTCTGCCGTCTTTAATGGTACGTCTGAGGATTTCTATGAGTTTGCTATGGTTCACTGTATCGAAGAAGCGTTCAAGGTCAAGGTCTACTACATATTTGTAGCCTTCGTTGATTATCCTTTGCGCTCCCCGTAGTGCGTCATGGCATCCTCTTCTCGGACGGAAGCCGTAGCTCGTCTTGGAGAATTGGGTCTCATAGATGGGAGTCAATACTTGGTTTATGGCTTGTTGCACCAAACGGTCTACTACTGTAGGTATTCCCAACAGGCGCATCTTGCCGTTGTCTTTGGGTATTTCTACCCTTTTCACTGGGTTCGGACGGTAAGAGCCGTCCATCAAGGAACGAATGAGTTCATCCTTGTTGGTCAATAGCCATGGGAGCAACTGCTCACACGACATCTTGTCGATACCACCACAGCCTTTGTTTCTCATAACTGCTTTGTATGCTCGATTGAGATTTGTGGGACTAAGAATTTGCTCGAAAAGGTGTTCCTTGTCGAATGGTACTTCCACGATGTTGTCTTCACACATCCACATGAAGGTCTGCACTCCCCCATACCATTCGGTTTCCGACCTATCTCTTTGGGGGCAGCCATTAACTTGGGATAATGTTTTCTGCATTCTTTCCTTCATGAGGTATGTTTCAATTACTATCGTTTAATTGTTAGGTTCTGCCCTTCGTGCAGCGTTATCGAGTATTGCACTACTATGGCGTCTGCTGACTTCTCACGGCAAGCTTTACTCCGCTTCTTTCGTAAAAAAACTATTTGAAGCGTCCGTGAGACCTCCTCGGATAAGGGCATTATCTTTTCATCTTATACCCACTTAATTTACACCAACCATTCCGAATAGCTATGGGACTTTGATTTGCTTTGCAATCTTATCCATGGTTAAATGCCTTATATGAAGTTTAGGTCAGATGTTTGCCGCCAGCTTCCTTCAGATTTCACCTTGCGACGAACCCCCTTGCTCTTGGCTATGTAATTCCCGCTATTAGGGCTTACTAGGGACTTGCACCCGTTAGATAATGCTCATGCCGAGCGTACCTAAAGAAAAGGAGGGAACATATATCATGGTTTCCTCCTTTTTATATATTGCTACTGATATATATAAATAATTTAGATCACTTACTTATACACCTTATTATATATATATACATATCTGTTGATTTATTTCCCGTTTTTTGATTGAGAAAAAAGATTTAAATGTTATTAGAAATAAATATTTTTCAAATTATCTTTGTTTTATTGATTTAAAACACTAAATTTGCAGAAACTAAACATTATAACATAAACCACAACTAAAAACACTACATTTATGAAGACCAAACTTTTTCTCACATCAGTCCTCTTCAGCTTAGCCATGTCGGCTTCGGCACAGATTCAGTTGCTCTATATGGATCTATACGGACGCGATGTCATCGACCGTAACAAAAAACTATATTGGATGAATGGTGACGACGATCCATGTTTCGACATTTTGAACTATAAAAAGGTTGGCAGCAAAGAAACATTTAACCTACGCTCAAAAGAGGAGCCATCAGATACTTATAGTGTCGTGATAAACCTCTTACCCAATGGTGACCCAAAGGATATCACACTGACAAGCAAACAGTATGGCAAAAGAAGTAGCCCCGTTGAGACATCATCTGGAGATGCAAGAGAAGACGCACGTGTTATAAAATACTTTAAAGGACTTGCTGGCTACCCTGCAACTGTTGATGCAAGCGAGGTAGCATCAGACCCTAAATCGGCCGTAAACAACGCTAAAGAAGCTGGTGCTGCAAATGCCACCGAAAAGGTAATGGATGTGGCCAAAGGTGCCGTAAATAAAGTTAAAGGACTGTTTAAGAAGAAAAAATAACAAATAAACCTCACCCCCATCCTTATATAAGATATATCAGATGGGAGTGAGGTGTTTTTTTTAATCATCCTTAAAGGATAGTTTCTCCAATTTTTCTTTCAATCGTGGAGCCTCCGATTTCCTTATTGACAGACGAATCTCACATGTATTATCATAAGTCTGTCCTACAATACGAGGCGACATCTCCTTTATAATCTTCATAACATCATTCATCATGATGTAGGGAAAATCATAAACAATCTCTTCCTCTTGATAAAGCTTGATAATCTCCGCATTGGCAATAGCCTCTGCCGCTGCAGTGCGGTAAGCAACAATAAGTCCGCTTGTACCAAGATTTACACCTCCATAGTATCTTACGACAATGATAAGTATATCTGTAAGATTGTTCTTTGTAATCTGTCCTAGGATAGGTTTGCCAGCTGTACTGCTTGGTTCGCCGTCGTCATTAGCGCGGAACAAGGCATAGTCGGGTCCTATTGTATATGCCCAACACACATGTCGGGCATCGTAATACTTCTTGCGAAAATCTGAAACAATCTGCTTTACCTCTTCCTCGGAAGTTACATGAAAGGCAAAAGCGAGAAACTTACTTCGTTTCTCGCTATAAAAACCTTCCGACGTTTTATCTGTAATAGTTAAATATTCGTCTGTCAGCTCCATTAATCTTATGAAAGTTTATGAATTATCAGTCCAGAGCGCAATTTAGGCTCAAACCAAGTAGCCTTAGGCGGCATAATCTTTCCGCTGTCGGCAATATCAATAATCTGCTTCATTGATACCGGATACAGAGCAAGAGCCATACGCATCTCGCCACTGTCTACACGGCGCTTCAACTCTTCTAAACCACGTAATCCACCTACAAAGTCGATACGCTTATCAGAACGCAAGTCCTTAATACCAAGAATCTCGTCAAGAATAAGTCGACTTGAGATGTCCACATCAAGCACTCCGATAGGGTCGTTATTGTCGTATGTACCTTCCTTTGCATTAAGAGCGAACCAGTGACCATCAAGATACAATGAGAACTCGTGCAGATGCTGTGGCTTGTATACAGCCTCACCCTTATCCTCTACTGTAAAATTCTTGGCAAGAGCCTCAAGGAACTGCTCTGACGTTAATCCGTTAAGATCCTTAACAACTCGGTTATAATCAAGCACTGTTAGCTGCGAAGCCTGGAAGCATACTGCCATGAAATAGTTGTATTCCTCGTCGCCCTTATGGTTGGGGTTGTTCTTTGCCTTTTCAGCTCCAACAAGAGCAGCAGCGGCACTGCGATGATGTCCGTCAGCAATATACAGAGTGGGCATCTTTTCAAACTCTTTTGTTATAGCAGCAATATCGTCATCGTTGTCGATAACCCAAAGCTTATGACCAAATCCATCATCAGGAGCAACAAAGTCGTATTCGGGCTTTGTGGCTGCATGACGCATGATAATCTCGTTGAGCACCGAGTTGTCGGGATAAGCAAAGAATACAGGCTCAATATTGGCATCGTTCACGCGAACATGCTTCATACGGTCTTCCTCCTTGTCACGGCGTGTCAGCTCATGCTTCTTTATCACACCATTAAGATAGTCGTCCACATAAGCACCCACAACAAGACCATACTGAGTCTTGCCGTTCATTGTCTGCGCATATATATAATAAGACTTCTTCTGATCCTGACGCAACCAACCTTTCTCTTGGAACATCTTGAAGTTAGCGGCAGCTTTCTCGTATACACGAGGATCATACTCGCTTGTACCTGGTTCAAAGTCAATTTCAGGCTTGATAATATGATAAAGACTCTTCTCGTTATCACCAGCCTCAGCTCTTGCTTCCTCACTGTCAAGCACATCGTAAGGGCGTGATGCTATCTGTTCAACAAGATCTTGGGGTGGGCGTACGCCTTTGAATGGTTTAACTGTTGCCATACTTTTGTTTAGATTTAAGGATTTATAGTTTAATATAAGCCTCACCCCCAACTCCTTCACAATATGGACGAGAGTAGTATGCTACAATTGCAAGAATCTATATACATAGAAAAGCAAAACATTCTACTCCCTTCATATAGAATATGGGCTTGGGGATGGGGCTTTTAAAAATTTATTTATTCACCTGGAATTTTGTGCATCCGTCCTTGAAGAACGCATTAATCTGCTTGGCAGCAGCAATACCAGCATTAATGTTAGCCTCAGCAGTCTGAGCACCCATCTTCTTAGGTGTTGAGAAGTAGCGACCCTCAAACTTGCGGAAGTTGGCATCAGCATCAGGCATAATGTCGGTAATGTACTTAATGTCGGTGCGCTCCTCCATCAACTTAAGCAATTCGGGCTCATTGATAACCTCCTTGCGTGCTGTATTGATGAGGATAGCATTCTTCTTCATCTTACCAACGAGAGCGGCATTAATACTCTGCTTGGTCTCAGGAGTTGCAGGAATATGCAATGAAACAACATCACAATTCTCAAAGAGAGCATCCTGTGAATCGACAGCAGTAACACCAGCAGCCTCAATAGCCTCCTTAGGGCAGAAAGCATCGTATGCATAAACCTCCATGCCAAAGCCCTTTGCTATACGAGCAACGTTACGACCAACGTTTCCAAAAGCAAGAATACCAAGCTTCTTACCCATCAACTCAGAGCCAGACTTGCCATTATAGAAATTGCGCACTCCATATACAAGCAGACCAAACACAAGTTCAGCCACAGCATTAGAGTTCTGACCAGGAGTGTTTTCTACTACAACACCCTTCTCCTTAGCATAAACACAGTCAACATTGTCGTAACCAGCACCGGCACGCACAACTATCTTCAACTGCTTTGCTGCATCAAGTACCTCAGGAGTAACCTTGTCCGAACGAATAATCAATGCGTCAGCATCGGCCACAGCATCAAGCAACTGCTGCTTATCTGTATATTTCTCAAGTAGAGCGAGTTCGTTGCCGGCTCCTTCTATTTCTGCCTTAATACCATTCACAGCAGCTGCCGCAAAAGGCTTCTCGGTTGCCACCAATATTTTCATAGTAAGATATTTTTATTAGTTATACATCTGTTACAGTAAGACTATAAATAGGACTTATATTCTTAGTGCTGAGCCTCGAAGTCTTGCATGCACTTAACGAGAGCCTGAACACCCTCTATAGTCTGTGCATTGTAGCAGCTCGCACGGAAGCCACCTACCGAACGATGGCCCTTAATGCCTACCATACCCTGTGAAACAGCATAGTCGAGGAATGGTTTCTCAAGATCCTTGTACTCGTCGTTCATAACGAAGCAGATGTTCATCAATGAGCGAGAACCAGGCTCTACAGTACCACGGAACAACTTGTTGCGGTCGATTTCGTTATAGAGAATCTCTGCACGCTCCTTAGCGCGACGATCCATCTCCTCCAATCCACCATTCTTCTTAATCCAACGCAATGTCTCGAGAGCGCAATAAATAGGCACAACAGGTGGCGTGTTGAACATTGAGCCCTTATCTACATGTGTGCGATAGTCGAGCATTGTAGGAATCTGACGAGGAGCCTTGCCAAGAACATCGTCCTTAACAATAACAAGTGTTACACCTGCCATAGCAAGGTTCTTCTGAGCGCCTGCATAGATGCAATCATACTTGGCAACGTCTACTGGGCGGCTGAAGATATCCGAAGACATATCACCAATCAAGCGAACAGGCACATCTGGATCCTGACGAATCTCAGTTCCATAAATAGTATTGTTTGTAGTGATGTGCAGATAGTCGAGATCTGCAGGGCACTCATAATCCTTTGGATAGAAAGTATAATTATCGTCCGCTGACGAAGCTACCTCTACAACAGAGCCAAATAGCTTGGCTTCCTTCATGGCCTTCTTTGCCCACGTACCAGTGTTGAGATAACCAGCCTTATTGATAAGGAAGTTGTAAGGAATCATACAGAATTCCAAGGAAGCACCGCCACCAAGGAACAATACCGAATAACCTTCAGGAACATTCAACAATTCTTTAATCAAGGCAACTGCCTCGTCAACCACAGGCTGAAAGTCTTTTGCTCTATGGCTAATCTCAGCCAAAGAAAGTCCAGAACCATTGAAATCTAAAATCTGTTTTGCTGTGTTCTCAATCACTTCGCGCGGAAGTATCGACGGACCGGCATTAAAGTTGTATTTCTTCATATGCTTGTCTTGTTATTAAGTTAATAATTATTCTTTCGATAGCGAAGTTACGATTTATTTTCGAATAGTCCAAATAAAATGCAATAATTAATTTACTTTGAAAATAAACGGCATAAATACACCCCCTTTTCTTTACATTTGTACATCGTTAATCTGCTTACACATTATTATATAGTAAAAAATGTATAACTATATCATTATGACAACTAAAAAATCTTTGAGCCAGAAAAAATAAAAAAGCCAAGACCGTTTTAATGTCTTGGCTTTATCTTTAGTTTCGGTATTCTCAGTTTATCGCCAGGCTTCACTTCCTTTCGGTTGTTAAACACTTCAACGTAGCATTCCATGCCAGGACCGAGATAGGCTTTGCTAATAGATGCAAGGGTCTGACCGCTACGTACTGTCACCGAGGTCTCTTCACCAACAATTATGTATGCACCTGTGCGCACACGTACATCAAAATTATAATCAGCAGCTGGCTTTGGCACATTGGCTTTCTTTTTCTCTGCAACAGGTGGCTCATGAGTTTGCTCTATAGGCTTGGACACCTCTTCCTTAGCTACAGTTTCCGATGCATCTGTTATAGCTACTTGTTTAGCAGCATCTGTTGTATCTGCCACAATATTCTTTTTAGAAGCTACACCCTGCTTAGGTTCTACAGCAGCCGACTTAAGCGCCATCGAATGCATTGCAAGCTTGGTCTGCAGCTGTTCTATTGCCACATTCTTTGCCTTAACTTGCTCGTAAAGGAAATACATACCAACACCAATAAAGATGAGCAGCACAAACGAGGCTATGGAGAACCAATACATCAAACGCGGATTGCGTTGCTTGCAACCTTCAGCCACTACAACCTCTTTTGGTTGAAGAGTAGTCGCCGAACTTTCAACTGATGATTGCTGAGAGTCATCCGAGCTTTTTTCAACTGATTCATCCGAGCTTAATCCAACTGTCGATTGCTGAGATTCATCCGAATCTTTATCTGCTTCAACCTCAGACATTGGTTCATGTCCATATTCAGGCACATATTCATTTTCAAGCTCCGGCTTTGCCTCTTCCTTTTGTCCCTGATCCATTACATTCTCAGGCACAACATCAGAAGCCTTCTCCTCAATTGCCACATCACTCTTATCCTCTTCAGCTCCAACTACCGATTCATCAACAGATGCATCAATAGTCTCAACAACAGTCTCTTCAGCTACCTCTTCGGCATCATTCGCAACAGTCTCATTTGCTGTTTCCACAGTAGAGTCACTTGCAGCAACCTCTTGCTTACTGCCATTAAACTCGTTGTCTATCTCTGAGAAGTCAACACCATCATTAAGCACAACAGTCTCAAACTGCACGAAGGGGCGGTTAACCCTATCGCGCAACATAACCTCAGGCGTAAACGATATCTTATTACGCCCTTCAATAATGATGCGTTCGCCCGTATTTACATCCACACTTGCACGTGCGCCAACACTCGTAACCTTAAAAGTTCCGAGTCCCTTTACCTTTACCTGTTTATCAGCACCGTCAAGTTGTTCGCATATAATATCGAACATTGCGGATATAAATTCGGTTGCCTCTTCTTCCTTCAAGCCATAACGCCCTACAAGTTCCGAAGCAAAATCAGAGACCTTAGCCATTCTGTTCTCCTTTCTTCATTTTGTTCTTGACCGAAGCCACAGGCTTAAAGTTGAGCACAATCTTTGGAGGAACCATCATACGCTGACCAGTCGACGGGTTAACGACAATGCGTTCCATCCTGTTCTTCAGTTCGAAAGTTCCAAAGTCGGGAACCATTACATTCTCTCCGCCATCAAACTGTTGTGCCATCGACTCTATCACACAGCGTACCATACGCTGTGTGTTATCTTGTGAGAATCCCGTACGACGGGACAATTCGGCTATGTATTCCTTGTTGTTCATTTCATTAGGAGATGTTTCAGTCTACCACTTCGCCATAAAGGTCGAAATCGTCGCTGTCTGTAATGTGTACATTATAGAAGCAACCCTTACGCAGACGACGTGTGTCCTTAATAAGTACCTCTGGGTCTACCTCTGGCGAGCAGAACTCAGTACGTCCTATATAATAGTCGCCTTCCTTTCGGTCGATGATTGTCTTCATAACACTGCCCACCTTGCTTGCCTCCACTTCTGCAGATATACGCTGCTGTACAGCCATAAGCTTGTCAAGGCGACGTTGTTTCACTTCTGCCGGAACATCATCCTCATAATGCTCGGCACTGTATGTGCCTTCTTCCTCACTATAGGCAAAGGCACCCATACGCTCAAACTTAGCCCATTTCACAAAATCGACAAGTTCCTTAAAGTCTTCCTCCGTCTCTCCTGGGAAGCCCACCATAAGGGTTGTACGTAAATGTATTCCAGGCACTGCCTCGCGTATTTTCTCTATCAGCTCCATCGTCTCCTGCTTCGACACATGTCGGTGCATACGTGTGAGCATGTTGTCCGAGATATGCTGCAAGGCAATGTCTAGATACTTGCAAACATTAGGACGCTCGCGAATAACATCGAGCAAGTCCATCGGGAACTGATTTGGATAAGCATAATGCAAACGAATCCACTTAACCCCCTTTATGTCGGCAATATCCGATATAAGGTCGGCAATATGACGCTTGCCGTCAATATCCACACCATAATATGTCAATTCCTGTGCAATAATCTGAAACTCCTTAACACCACGTTCCACAAGAGCGCGCACCTCATCCAGTATTTCCTCCTTAGGACGACTCACATGCTTGCCCGTAATAAGCGGAATGGCGCAATAAGCACAACGACGGTCGCATCCCTCGCTTATCTTTACGTATGCATAATGATTAGGCGTTGTGATATGACGCTCGCCCGAGCATGTCGAAACCTCAGGCTTTCCAAGATCAGAGAGAAGCTGCATAAAGTTGAACTTGCCATAATACTTGTCCACTTGCGGAATCTCTTTCTCCAGCTCCTCCTGATAACGCTGCGACAGACATCCCATAACAAAGAGTTTGCTTATGCGTCCCTCCTCCTTTGCCTGTACCAGCTCCAGTATAGTGTCTATACTCTCCTGCTTGGCATCCTCAATAAATCCACATGTATTCACCACAACAATCTCGCCTTCAATGCGTTTTGCGTCGTGTGTGCAATGATAGCCGGCTTGCTCAAATTTTGTCAACAGGGCCTCGCTGTCAACAAGGTTCTTCGAGCAACCCATTGTAATAATATCTACTTGTCCTTTCTTCATCATGTTCTGTGATATGCCTACTTGTTAGCATTAAAAAGCGAGTCAACAAACTGACGTCTATTGAAAAGCTGCAACGACTCCATCGACTCACCCAGTCCGATATACTTTACCGGCACCTTAAGCTGGTCAGATATGCCTATAACCACACCTCCCTTAGCCGTTCCATCGAGTTTGGTTATGGCTAGTGATGTTATCTGCGTAACCTGTGCAAACTGCTTAGCCTGTTCAAAGGCATTCTGTCCGGTACTTCCGTCAAGCACGAGCAACACTTCATCAGGTGCTTCGGGCAGCACTTTCTTCATCACATCCTTTATCTTCTTAAGCTCATTCATCAGTCCTACCTTGTTGTGCAAACGTCCGGCTGTATCAATAATCACAACATCCGCACCGTTAGCTTTAGCCGAAGACAATGTATCAAAAGCCACAGATGCAGGGTCCGAACCCATTTGTTGCTTAATAACAGGCACACCTACACGCTCACCCCAAATGCTTATCTGCTCTACAGCAGCAGCACGGAATGTATCAGCTGCACCAAGATACACCTTCTTGCCAGACTTCTTAAACTGATATGCAAGCTTGCCGATAGTTGTGGTCTTGCCCACACCGTTCACTCCAACAACAAGGATTACGTATGGACGATGGTCCGTAGGCAAATCCCAGTCGTCGTTGTCGGCTGTATTGTTTTCGGTTAGCAGCGCGGCAATCTCGTCACGCATTATTCCGTTCAGCTCGGATGTCGACACATACTTGTCGCGAGCCACACGTTCTTCAATGCGCTTTATTATCTTAAGCGTTGTCTCCACGCCTATGTCTGATGTGATAAGGGCCTCTTCCAAATTGTCAAGCACTTCATCGTCAACAGTCGATTTGCCCATTACGGCACGCTGAATCTTGTCGAATACACTATGCTTGGTCTTCTCGAGTCCATTGTCAAGAACTTCTTTCTTGTTCTTATTAAAAAATCCAAAAATTCCCATATAACGTTATTTGTGTCTGCAAATATAAGCATTATTTTCCGAACAGCAAAGCGATTGAGCCTTAAATACATACTTTACCACACCCCATTTAAACCTGCACACCCAAGCCAGTACCTATTTTTAGGTATTTTAGCACAATAAATTCGAATTATAAAACCACTTTTCAATTATTCTGTGTAACTTTGTCATGTTAGATAGCAAAAGAAATATAAAAAACTGTATACAGAATAACATATATAGATAATATGAAGTTATCAGATTTGAAAACTGGCGAACGCGGTGTCATCGTTAAGGTGATGGGACATGGAGGATTCCGCAAGCGTATCGTCGAGATGGGATTTATCAAGGGCAAGGTGGTTGATGTCTTGCAAAATGCTCCTCTACACGACCCTGTAAAATACAAGCTCATGGGCTACGAAGTATCGCTACGCCACTCTGAGGCTGATATGATTGAGGTCATAAGCGTGGAGGAAGCCGAGAGAATTGAAAAGGAAAACAAACAGCACAAGTCAAACAACCCGTCCGATACATACGACGAGACTGCCAACAACGCATCTGTAGAAGACAAGTCTGCCCCTAACCCTACCCCACTTACCGAGGGACAGCTACGTGATGCAGCTATGAAGAAACGCCGCACCATTAATGTTGCGCTTGTAGGCAATCCTAATTGTGGCAAGACTTCTCTCTTCAACTTTGCCTCTGGAGCTCACGAGCGTGTAGGCAACTACTCTGGTGTTACTGTCGATGCCAAGGTTGGTCATGCCGAATTCGAAGGCTATGAGTTCAATATTGTTGACCTTCCTGGCACATATTCGCTTTCTGCCTACTCGCCAGAAGAACTTTATGTGCGCAAGCAAATCATCGAGAACACTCCCGACGTTATCATCAACGTTATAGATACAAGCAATCTTGAGCGCAACCTGTACCTTACCACCCAGCTCATCGACATGCACTTGCGTATGGTGTGCGCGTTAAATATGTTCGACGAGACTGAGAAACGTGGAGATAATGTCGACTATGCAAAATTGGGCGAGCTGTTCGGCGTGCCTATGATTCCTACTACTTTCACCACAGGACGTGGTGTCGAACTGCTGTTCCATATCATTATTAATATGTATGAGGGGCTCGACTTCCTCGATGCCAACGGCAATCTCGACCCTGAAGTAGCCGAAGGCATCAAGCAGTGGCACGAACAATACAGCAAGTCGGAAAAAGAACAACCCGACCACGACGAAGACTTTGCCTCGGGTGTCAAGCCTAAACATAATGTGTTCCGACATATACACATCAACCATGGCACCTACATCGAGGAGGGCATCACGGCAATACAGGCCGAACTGAAGAAGGAAACCGACCTACGCCACAAGTTCTCCACACGATATCTTGCCATCAAATTACTTGAGCGCGACTCCGATACCGAGCAGCTTATCAAAAGCTCTACTTCCCATCCCGACCGTATATTGGCCGTTCGCGATAAGGCAACAGCCGACGTGCAAACCTATACTCACGAGGATTCGGAAACGGCTATCATGGATGCCAAATACGGTTTCATTCACGGCGCTCTTCAAGAAGCCGGCTACCAGACAGGCAATAAAAAGGACACCTATCAGGTTACTCATCTCATCGACAACGTCATCACCAACAAGTATGTTGGCTTCCCTATATTCATTCTTATGATATGGGTGATGTTCGAGACAACGTTCTCGCTTGGCCAATATCCTATGAACTGGATAGAAGCTGGTGTCGAATGGATTGGCTCTATGATTTCCGAGCATATGACAGCAGGCCCTCTTAAGGACATGCTTATAGATGGAGTGATTGGAGGAGTAGGCTCTGTCATTGTCTTCCTACCGCAAATCCTCATCCTCTATTTCTTCATCTCCTTTATGGAAGATTCCGGCTATATGGCCCGAGCTGCCTTTATCATGGACAAGCTAATGCACAAGATGGGACTGCACGGCAAGTCGTTCATCCCACTCATCATGGGCTTTGGATGCAACGTGCCAGCCGTAATGGCAACACGCACTATCGAGAGCCGACGCTCACGCCTTATTACAATGCTCATCCTGCCACTCATGAGTTGCTCGGCACGCTTCCCTATATATATTATGATTATAGGAACCATGTTTGCCCAGCAATATCGCTCTGCCATCATGATGTCGCTATATCTTGTGGGCATCGTCATGGCTGTCATAATGAGCCGACTGTTCAGCAAGACTCTGTTCAAAGGCGAGGACACTCCGTTTGTTATGGAACTTCCACCCTACCGATTCCCTACAGCCAAGGCCATTGGTCGACATACATGGCAGAAGGGTAAGGAATATCTCAAGAAGATGGGAGGCATCATCCTTGTAGCAAGCCTCATTGTCTGGGCTCTTGGTTACTTTCCACACGACGAAAGCCTATCGCGCGAACAACAGCAGGAACAGAGCTACATTGGTCGCATTGGCCATGCTATCGAACCTGTATTCCGTCCTCAAGGTTTCGACTGGAAACTTGATGTAGGTCTCATCTCTGGTGTAGGTGCCAAGGAAATCGTTGCTTCCACAATGGGTATTCTTTACCATAGCGACGAGGCTGCCGAAGAAGGTTCCGAGGAATCCTACTCACATTTGCAGAAACAGATGGTTGCCGATGGCATCACACCGCTTGCATCCTATTGCTTCCTACTGTTTGTATTGCTCTACTTCCCGTGTATAGCCACTATTGCAGCCATTAAGGGCGAGACTGGCTCATGGAAATGGGCTACTTTTGCAGCTTGCTATACCACTGTGCTAGCATGGATAGTATCGGCTATTGTCTATCAAATAGGCAGTTTGCTGATGTAACAACGACACACAGATAATAAAGCATAAATGGAAACAAGCCTTCCATCTAACTGTAAACAAAAGTAAAATTCATGAGATTTCAGTTAAATTATGCTATATACGCAATAAATAACGACGAAAGCACTTGCTTATTTGTAAAATCAAACTATCTTTGCAATGTGTTTTTCATGGTATTAGATTATTAAGGTTAAGAAAGCATAGGTTGTTGTGAAACAATCTATGTTTTTTGTTTTTATAAGGACCTAAAACCCCGCTTGAAACGACATCAAGCTCTTTTTTTTAAATCAACATCAGGCACTTTAAATAAATATCAAGAAAAATAATCATACAATAAATTGATAGTTACAATTAATATGATTATCTTTGCAATTAGGAAAGGCCGCCAACGGGCGGAAATCGCAAAAATAAAAATATAGCAACAAAATTTAAACCTACAATAAATAAAATGAATAGCAAGCAACTTATGAACCACGCTGCAGACAACATCCGTCTGCTTGCCGTTTCTATGGTAGAAAAAGCCAAATCAGGACACCCTGGAGGTGCAATGGGCGGAGCCGACTTTATCAATGTCCTCTTCTCCGAGTTTTTGGTATACGATCCCGACCAGCCTACATGGGCAGGACGCGACCGCTTCTATCTCGACCCAGGACACATGTCGCCTATGCTTTACTCTGCTTTGGCTTTGCAGGGAAAATTTAGCATTGACGAACTCAAGTCCTTCCGTCAGTGGGATTCGGTATGTCCAGGACATCCAGAGCGCGATATTGAGCGTGGCATAGAGAATACTTCTGGTCCTCTCGGCCAGGGCCACACATTTGCTGTAGGTGCTGCTATTGCCGAAAAGTTCCTCGAGGCTCGTCTTGGCTCTACTATGATGCAGCACAAGATTTATGCCTACATCTCCGATGGTGGTGTTCAGGAAGAGATCTCACAGGGTGCCGGTCGTATTGCCGGTCTGCTGAAGCTCAACAACCTCATCATGTTCTACGACTCTAACGAGATACAGCTCTCTACCGAGTGCGATGTCGTAATGAAGGAAGACACAGCCAAGAAATACCAGTCATGGGGATGGAATGTTATGGAGATTCCTGGCAACGATCCCGACGCTATACGTGCCGCTCTTGTTCTCGCACAAAAGGAAACCGAGCGTCCTACACTCATTATTGGCCACACTACAATGGCTAAGGGTGCCCTTAAAGACGACGGCTCAAGCTACGAGCACAACGTTAAGACTCATGGAGCTCCTCTCGGTGGCGACGCTTACACTAATACTGTAAAGCACCTTGGTGGCGACATCAACGACCCATTTGTTATCTTTGACGATGTTAAGGAATTATATGCTAAGCGCAACACAGAGCTTCGCGAGATTGTTAAAGCTCGTCATGCCGAGGAAGAAGCTTGGCGTAAGCAGAACCCTGAATTGGCAGCCAAGATGAACGATTGGTTCTCTGGCAATGCTCCTAAGGTAGACTGGAGCGCTCTTGTACAGAAGCGCGACGGTGCTACACGTGCTGCATCTGCTGCTTGTCTCGGTGTATTGTCTGAGCAGGTAGAGAATATGGTTGTTTCATCAGCCGACCTCTGCAACAGCGACAAGACCGATGGCTTCCTAAAGCATACCCACAACCTTCAGGCCGACGATTTCTCTGGAGCCTTCTTCCAGGCTGGTGTTGCCGAGCTGTCTATGGCATGTATCTGCATCGGTATGTATCTGCACGGTGGTGTTATCCCTGCTTGCGGCACATTCTTCGTGTTCTCCGACTACATGAAACCCGCTATCCGTATGGCTGCTCTCATGCGTGTACCTATTAAGTTCATATGGACACACGACGCATTCCGCGTTGGTGAGGACGGTCCTACACACGAGCCTGTTGAGCAGGAAGCACAGATTCGCCTTATGGAGAAACTCAAGAACCACAAGGGCGAGGATTCTGTTCGCGTGTTCCGCCCTGCCGATGTCGACGAGGCTACCGTATGTTGGAAGATGGCTATGGAAAATATGTCTACTCCTACAGCCCTTATCTTCTCTCGTCAGAACATAACATCACTGCCCGAGGGCAATAACTACGAGGAGGCACGCAAGGGTGCTTACATTGTAGAGGGTTCCGATGCCGACTTCGATGTTATCCTTGTTGCTTCTGGTTCAGAGGTATCTACACTTGTTGCCGGAACCGAGCTTCTCCGCAAAGATGGCATAAAGGTTCGCGTGGTAAGCGTACCTTCTGAGGGTCTTTTCCGCAATCAGAGCAAGGAATATCAGGAGAGCATCCTCCCTGTAGGTTCTAAGATTTTCGGTCTCACAGCCGGTCTGCCAGTCAACCTTCAGGGACTTGTAGGTGCCAACGGTATGGTTTACGGACTCGAGTCGTTTGGCTTCTCAGCTCCTTACAAGGTGCTCGACGAGAAACTTGGCTTCAATGCCCAGAACGTTTACAATCAGGTGAAAAACTTTTTATCTAAATAAAACTAATTAATTGTCTCGCACACCACCTTATTATATATAGTGGTGTGCGAAACCTTAACCCATTAAAAACCCAACAGCTATGGAAATCAAGACAGTAGGTATTGCATGCGACCACGCTGGTTACGCATTGAAGAAGTTCGTTATCGAATATCTTGAGAGTCATCAGATTCCATTCAAAGATTATGGTACATATAGCGACATGAGCTGCGACTATCCCGACTTTGCTCACGCTCTCGGCAATGGCATCGCCAACGGTGATGTTTACCCAGGCATCGGCATATGTGGTAGTGGCGAGGGTATGGCCATCACTCTTAACAAGCATAAGGGTGTACGTGCCGCTTTAGTATGGAGCCCTGAGATTGCTCAGCTTACACGTCAGCACAACGATGCCAACGTTATTGTGCTTCCAGGTCGCTTCATCGACAATAAGACAGCCGAGAAAGCACTTGACGAATTCTTCAAGACTCAGTTTGAGGGCGGACGTCACGAGCGCCGCGTACAGAAGATCGACTTGTAATATCCTTTTTACCCCAACTCATTTCATAGGAGGGTACGGCTCTTTTGCTGTATCCTCCTTAAAATTATCTACTAAACCCAAACCCTATGAAACGCCTTTTCATCTCAGCCTCCTTGTTTGCTCTATGCCTCACAGCCAGTGCACAGGGCACGTTTATATCCAACGCAGCCTACCGCACTACTATGCAACAGCAGTTTAACGAGCGTATAAAAACAGTTGGCAAGACTTTCTACAACACCAGAAACCTCAATCTCACAGCCGACGAGAACCAGGCTCTTGAGTTTCTTTATGCATATATGCCCCTTGCCGACATTACCGACTACCCCACCTCATTCTTTGCCGACAACGTGCGCCTGTCATTCCAAGCCCGCAAGGAGATGCCTTGGGGCAAGGACGTGCCCGAATTACTCTTCCGCCACTTTGTAGTGCCTATCCGCGTCAACAACGAAGCGCTCGATTCATCACGTAGTGTATTCTACAACGAACTAAAGAATCGTGTCAAGCATCTTTCTATGCACGATGCCATTCTTGAGATTAATCACTGGTGCCACGAAAAAGTTACTTACCAACCTTCCGACGCTCGCACATCATCGCCATTGCAGACACTGCGCACCGCAACCGGACGTTGTGGCGAGGAGAGCACATTTGCCGTTGCAGCCTTACGTGCTATGGGCATACCTGCAAGACAAGTATACACCCCACGCTGGGCACATACCGACGACAATCATGCTTGGGTAGAGGCATGGGCAGATGGCAAATGGTGGTTCCTCGGAGCATGCGAACCCGAACCCGTACTCAATCTTGGTTGGTTCAATGCACCAGCCTCACGCGCCATGCTTATGCATACCCGTGCCTTTGGCAATTATCAAGGACCCGAGGAGGTTATGCTTCGCACAAGCAACTTCACCGAGATTAATCTCACATCCAACTATGCTCCAACAGCACAAGTCAGCTTCACCATAAAGGATGCTAATGGCTCTCCTGTACCAGGAGCACGTGTCGACTTCAAGATATACAATTATGCCGAATTCTATACAGCCGTAACCAAATACACCGACCAGCAAGGACATGTGTCATTGTCTGCTGGCATAGGCGACTTATTGGTATGGGCTTCCAAAGATGGCAAATACGGATACCAGAAAGCATCATTCGGCAAGGACAAGACAATAACCATCCAACTCAACCGCGATGCACAAACCGACAGCAAGCAACTGATATTCCCTGAAGAAACAATTGATGTAGTGCCACCAGTCGAAAGTGCCAAGATGCCTTACGTAAGCGACGAGATGCGCAAGGAGAACAACCGCCGCTTTGCCTACGAGGATTCTGTGCGCAAAGCATACACAGCCACGTTCCTCACTAAGCAACAGGCCGAACAAATCAATCCGCAAGCTGCCGAATACCTCGTTAAATCACGTGGAAACAAGCAAACCATCATCGACTTCCTTGCTCGCCATAAGGACAACGAACAGCGTGCACTCGGCATCCTTGCCACATTAACCGATAAAGACCTGCGCGATATTCCTACAGAGATACTCGAAGACAACTTCACAGCTGCCACCAATCAACTGTCACCACGTGTGGAGAGCGAGATGATATCACTACCTTTCAAAAACTATCTTGCCAAAGCCTTCCCTGCCTCAACAGCCAATGCTTTCCGCAAGAATCCAACAACCCTCGTTACTTGGATAAACAAGAACATACGCCTCAACCCCGACAAAAAGGCATTGCAGATAGCCCAAACACCAGTAGGTGTCATGCAATCAAAGCTTACCGACGAGCGTTCACGCGATATCTTCTTCGTAGATGTTGCACGCAGCCTTGGCATCGAAGCCCGTAAAGACGCAGTTACAGGCAAGGTGCAGTACAAGAAAGACGGCAAATGGCAGGACGTTAAATTCGAGGCAAAAGAACAGGCAACCGCACCAACAGGCACACTCAAGCTCACATACAAGGCAAGTCCAATACTCGACGACCCCAAGTATTACAACCATTTCACCATCAGTCGCATAGTTGATGGCACCACCCAACTCATGAACTTTGAGGAAGGCCAGGCTGATATGGGCAACGGAACATGCTGGAGCAACACCTTCAAAGACGGTACAACATTCGATGTAGGCACATACATGCTCACCACAGGCACCCGACTTGCCAATGGAGGCGTACTTGCAACCACACGCATGTTTAATATCACCGAAGGCAAAACCACAACCCTACCCCTCGACATACGCTACGATGCCAACGAGGTAAGCGTTATCGGACAGTTCAATTCCGAATCTATAATCAATAAAGACGGCAAGGACGTCAGCATCCTCTCCCAAACTGGTCGCGGTTATTATATACTCGCCGTGTTAGGAGTTGGACAAGAACCCACCAATCATGCCTTGCACGACATCGAGAAAGAGCGTGCCGCATTTGAGGCTTGGGGCAGACCTGTTGTGTTGCTATTCGAGAGCGAGGCAGATGCCAATAAGTTCCAAAAAGACGAGTTCGCTTCCCTACCCTCAACCGTACAATATGCTATAGACAAGGACGGTTCCATCCGTGAACAAGTAGCACGCGAAATGAAGTTGCAAAACAAGACACAGCTACCAATGTTTATCCTCGCCGACACCTTCAACCGTGTAGTCTTCTCATCCCAAGGCTATACAATTGGCCTAGGCGAGCAGCTTAAAAACGTGTTCAAGAAGCTATAGCAGGTTAATATTGTTAAACTTTACAAAAAACATCTACATGTATTTCCTTGCTACACAAATAATTAGTACCTTTGCAGCCGATTTAATCCGCATAGGCCAGAAAAAGTAACAACATGGTGTTGTTCGCCTCACGGAAAAACCCGTTTATATTAATTAATTAAATGTACGCAATCGTAGAGATTAACGGTCAGCAGTTTAAGGCAGAGCAGGGCAAGAAGCTCTTCGTTCACCACATCAAGGACGCTCAGGAAGGCCAGACTGTTGAATTCAACAAGGTACTGCTTGTTGACAATGAAGGTTCAGTACAGGTAGGTGCACCTGCCGTAGAAGGTGCAAAAGTTGTATGTGAGGTTGTTAACCCTCTCGTTAAGGGTGACAAGGTAATCGTCTTCAAGATGAAGCGCCGCAAGGACTATCGCAAGAAGAACGGTCACCGTGAGCAGTTCACAGAGATCACAATCAAGGAAGTAATCGCTTAAATTTTAGGAGGAACAAGAAATGGCACATAAAAAAGGTGTAGGTAGTTCTAAGAACGGACGTGAATCAGCTTCTCAAAGATTAGGCGTTAAGATCTGGGGTGGTCAGAAGTGTATCGCAGGCAACATCATCGTTCGCCAGCGTGGTACAAAGCACAACCCAGGTTTGAATGTAGGTATTGGTAAGGACGACACTCTCTATGCATTGGTTGACGGTACCGTTAACTTCCGCAAGGGTCGCAACGACAAGAGCACTGTTTCCGTAATACCCGAAGCTGAGGCTTAATTAAAACAAAAAAACTATTCCAAACAAACATAATTAATCCCAACCTTCAAGTCTTTGAAGGTTGGGATTAATGCTTTATACAACAACCACAAAATCATCCACCAAGAATAGTCAGTGTTCAATTTAGGGAATACTACTTTTATAGACACCTTTGCAAGTGCCTATATAATGAATAAAAAAATAAAAGATTAGTTCCCCATTGCAGTATCGCTCTGCACTATGCCGCCACTCGGATGAGGCTAAAAATTAAATGTTGAGTGTTGAATGTGGGGATATTTACAATAATTGAGATACTTTATCCAATACTTCCAATATTTTCAATATTCCTTCCGCATGAAAAACAAATGAAAAGTTACTCTTTAATGCAGTTTTATTTCCATGCATATACGTATTTCTCGCCAGAATCATTTGTTTTCCATCATAGATTAACTCCGTGTTGCTTGTAGCTAATTGTGTATTTATTAGGTCCTCAAATTTTTCAGGAGTATTACTTCCTACTGCTGACAAATGTTTGCACAACAACGGAATAACGAACTCAAAAGCCACAAATGTATAAGCAAAGCTGTTTTTATTATTAGTTCCCGTTATTTTCAGCAACTGATGAAATGCCATATCTAATTGGGCGATAGTTTCCTTTTTATTATTCTCATTTAATCGAGGTGAAGCATTAATATTTTCCTTTATGCCCACCACCAACTTGTAACTCTTACGCAAGTAACTTCGGCGATAGCAATATCCTATAGTTTTTACGAGATGCTTTGCGTTTTCTTTTGATTCTTCTTTAGAAAAATGAAATAGCGGTGACTCTTTTAGGTAATATTCGTCAGCTCCATTGTCGATTAGAGCTTTCAGATTCCATGATTTACTAGAAGCAGTGAATATTATCACCTGATTTCCAGGATTGGCCTGTTTGATACCTTGCAAAACTTTCATTCCAGAGAAATCCATAACATTTAAATCCTTATTCTCCTCACAAGCCATCAAACGCAAATCCAAGAATATTACATCATAAAAACCTTCTTTCAGCTTATCCCTTAGGTCCTGTGGAAGGGCGTTATACGATGCTGTTTCTTTGTCGTGAACATCAAATGCTTCTACTTCTCTGACACAACACATCAATACTTCTTTCCAACCTTCATTTCCTTTGTCGTCAATCAGCAGATACTTTCCTCCTTTTTGTTTGTCTTGCTGAGGTATAAGATTGGCATCCTTTTTCTCATTGTCAGACGTATCTTCCAAAACATCACGTATATCCATATTCTTTATTACAGAATATCTGAAAAACATATTCTTTTCTGCTTTTCGCAATATCTCAGAAATACAATTTGTGTCCTTCGATACAAAGCGATTAAGAGCCATCAATCCCCATTCGTTTGCCAATGAATGATGACCGTATGTCGCATATTCTTTAATATTGATTCTATTCAAGAATCCCGACTCAAAAGTGTCACAAGTCAATAGCGGAGTATTAGCTAAACAAGAATCCAAATCTTCAACGCTACAGATGGCAAAACCCTCTGTTTGTAGAATTTGTGAATATGGGAAATAGCGATAAAAACTATCTATTGATTGCTCGGTTACCCCAATAATACGTGCCAAAACAGCCTTGCGCAATTGTTCACACATCAGTCGTGTTGTGAATGCCAATTGAATGCCATGTTTGGCATACTCATCCAAATCGAGAATGATAGTGTCTGTATTTGAATCTATAGTTGATATTATTATATCATCAATATCCTTATCATCATCTATAGCATAGAATTCGCATTTGTTAGCCTGTTTCAATAATTGGCTGCTACTTAAATTTTCTTCATTGCCAAATACAACAATGTTGTTTGGACTACTCGTTTCCAAATAGTCCTTTGAAAATATTTCCAAGTCTACTTTGCCAACATTCTTATAATGCAGAACAAAATGCTTCAGTCGTTTATAAAACGTCTCTTTGGGCATCCCATATATTATTTGAGATTCTTCATCGTAATCGATGGCAGTACAACCTTTAGAATATTTCACCAATGGTATTTCATCCATTAAATCTTCTACGCCAGTCAACAACATCGAAGCTTGTTTCCAAACACCATTTTCTTCTATAGCCAAGGATGAATGATAGCAGATGCAAGCTGCATCATGAAAATCCTCCACCTTTGTTTCTTTACTCGGTTTCACCCATCTAACAACATCGTTGTATATGCCAGCCTCTATGTAGCCACAGGCTTTAGACAACTCCCCATACTGGTTATCGTCAATTATATATATCATTTTATTACCATTCATAGTATATCAGTTTGATTTTATTTTATAGAAAACAAATTCATGAGTAAACCCAATTGTCTGTTCTGCTATTTCTTCTATCTCTTTCACACCTTCACTTCTTAATATATTCCAACGTAAGTTTTTGTCGTTCCATTTGGATATGATGCTCCAGTTACAATAACTTCTCATCTTTTCCTTTATAACTCCCAAATCACCGGCACCTACATTCACCCTTTTAATAGCATCGTTTATATCTGCCGAGGGAAACGACCCAACCTGTGTAAACTGGATTGTGTACACTATCCAGCCATTCATAGAAGATCTTGTACATGAAATGTTTATTTCTTTATGTTCTGGATATTGACCAAACATTAACAACACATGCACCAGACACCAACGCAACATATATACATTTGTATAAAAGTCTGCTTTTTTTAATTCCTTTGAATCATAGTCAAATACAAACTGTGTATTCTGCCCTTCAAGGGCTTTTATCAAATCAAACAGTTTAGGCGATCTTATTCTTATTGTATTTCTGAATATATCTATAATGTCTCCATATCGTTTTATAGGATGTTCTTTCTTTTTTTCCCAATCATTCCATGTCTCCGTATGTAGCTTCTCGTCATAACCAAGCCATCCTTTTATATTGTTACTGACACCAGACATAAAAGTATGCACTAAGCTATATAGTGACTGTGGTATATTGGGATGTCCCTTTGCTTCTTCGTTAAAAACGGTCCTACATTGCTTGAGAAGTTTATCTATTGACCAACTTGCATCAGGAAAATCATGAGTCAAAAATTTTAATCCATTTGGTTCTTCAAATAAATGCAAGACTTCATATGTAGCCTCAATATCATGTTTCTTGACCTCTTTCTTGTTGTTTACAACCTCAATAACCTCACAATCCTTGTTCTTCTTAGTGCTTTTTCCTATCAGTTTATCTAATCGAGAACGCAGAGTTAAATACAAAGGGTTCTTACATCCCTTTATCATTTTCAGATATTCAATTTTTCCATCAAGAACATTTTCCAATGAAACGAACTCACCATACGTCCTATGTTTTACATATGCATTATGATACAATGCATATTTTTGACTTGCAACCGCATAGCTATAGCATTCCCACATGAATAACAGTGATCTAATCTCCCTAACATACGCTTTCGGAACATTCACCTTATCACTAATTACAAGTCCCGTAACTTCTTGATGCCCTCCACGTTTTTGTAGCTTAACTTTTGATGTGTTTAAAGTAAAATGTTCATCTTCGATGATATGGCGTAGTTCTTTACAGAAATCTCCATCGTGTTGATATACATTGTGCATACTGCTGAATGTTATATCATCAGCATAACGTGTATAAGTCAATCCAAACCGTCGTGCTACACCTGAGAGTTTCCAATCCAAACGTTCACATACAATATTCGATAACATAGGAGACGTAGGGGCTCCTTGTGGCAAGACATATCGTTTAGTTCCTTTCTCGTCTTCAATCTCCATAGAACAAAGACCAGCAATAGCACTTGCAACCTCTTTAGTCAGACACAAAGGTCGTAATTGTAGCTTTTTCCATACTCTTGCTTGATCTATGCTTGGAAAAAAATCTTGTAGGTCTACATTAAAAATGTAATTCTTTCCTATATGAGGTGATGCATTATCAACTATAGACTTACCACGAACAAAACCTGTTACATTGTCTTTTGGATAATACATCAATTCCAATAAATAGTTCAGACATTTCAGTATCTCTTTCAATCCTCTTACTGGAGCTGATATATGTCTATAGCCTCCAGATTTCTTAGGAATTTCGAAAGAGACATAATTACGGACTGATCTTTTCGGTGAGGAGAAATAGCAATAGTCCTCCCAAGAAATCGGATAGTATTCCACCCCAAATTCTTCAGCCATATTTTGTTTAATGATATTAAGAACATAGTGCAAATCCCTTGACGTAGTCATGGTACTTATCCTTTTTCTAATGGTCCTGTCATCCATAATTATTCCTTTAATTAGAAAAGAGAGCCTTCGAGATTTCTCTTCTTTATTTCACACGCGCAAGGCGAAAGCGATGGCGTGAACGTCTAAACATTGTTTATTCTCCAAAACTGGAGAACATCAGTCAAATCTACGACTGACGGTGCAAAAGTTTATCTCTCAGGCTCTTTTATATTTTACCATCTTTCATCATATCATGGTAGTAAACCAACATTGCGCTTCGCGCATAGTGTTAACTGTTAACACAAAACCTGTCAACCATCCATTTGTTATCTTCATATCTTCCACTACATCTATTGCCATATTCCAATTCAGCCACAGTCACTTCTGATACAAAAATATCATTTGGACTTAACAATGCCAAATGTTCTGCTATGTTTTTCTTATTGCGCAAGAAAAAAACAACAATATCTGTGTCAAGCAAATATCCATTCATAATATTATTTCTGAATTATTAGTTCTTGCTTTATGTATGTCTTCAACTATTTGGGCAGTAGTGCGCTGGTCCTGCCATTTACCAGCAAATTCATCAACCCACGACTTGCTTGCAGTAGCAGTTGATGCTGTCGGCTTTTTCTTGTCAACAACCTGCCATTTCATCCTCAAAGCCAATTCCTTGAAAAAACTTAAATCTGAATTAGGAATATAATAGCTTGTTCCGTCTGATAAAATTACTGTATTCATAATATGCCCTCCTGGTAAATGTTTTATACATATCACTACTGTCCCGTTAAGATTTTAGATCTCGAAATAAATCGAGTTGACCATCATCCTTTGGGACGTTAATAATAGGTTTGTTAAACAATTCAGGTATGGGTATCCTCTCAAACAACATAGTACCTATGGTCTGGGAAATCATATACAGAGATGGTTCCTCGATATGCATGTGCTTCTTGGCTATAGCCAGTAGCAGAAATGCACAGACTGCTATCCAGATTTGTGTATAGACAGCATTCTCTGAGGTTCCGTAAAACGACTTGATATGCAGATGTTGCTTTATCCATTTGAAGAAAAGTTCCACGTTCCATCGCTCTCTATAGAGTTCTGCGATGGTAAGAGCATCGTATCCCAAGTGGTTGGTGATGAAACGGTAGAGATTTCCCGTGGCAAAGTCTTCATAGACTACCATGCGAAATTCCTCTGGGTACTTCTGCTTGGAGTTTTCCTTAGTAAGTCTGACAATCTCATCACTGATAACACCTGTCTGCTTATCAACAGGCATGGACTTGACAATCTCATATTGCATGTTGTCCTTAGCTCTTGTTACAAAGAATGCGCCATTCTTGTGGATGACATTGAAGAGTCTGTTGAAGTCCACATACCCTTTGTCTATCAGATAGATAGCTCCCATCTCGACACAGATTTCATCCAAAGCGTTAACATCGTGAACCGAAGCTTTGGTCAAAAGCACGAATACTGGGAGATTGCCTCTCAAATCAAGCTGGGCATGCAGTTTAATGCCACCCTTCTTCTTTCTGAATTTTGCCCAAGGACAGAGTTTGAGACAGAGACTGATGGTACTGCTGTCGAACACATAGACCATGTTGTCAATGTCAAGTCTGAAGCTATCCTTCGTATAGAGCGGGCGCACCTTTTTGATAAGGACTTGCCCCAATTCCGCATAGATATGCCAATCTCTGAGCTCATTCGCCTTAGCCAAAGTATTGCGAGGGACGGCATAGCTAATACCGCAGTGATAGAGCTTATGGGTAACAGCCAACGCATTCAGGCTTGCCTCTATATCGCGCAGACTATTCTTATCAGCATATTGAGCCAGGCACATAACCAGCAACTGGTCATAACAGGTGAGGTTTCTCACCCTGTAATTGCCTCTGTACTTGGCAACAATATCATTGAATTCCCTACGAGGTATGAACTGCATAATCTGTGCGAATACGATCTTTCCGAAATTCATGTAACACGCTTCTTTGATAAAGACTGCAAAGTTAGTCAATTCAAATCGTGTACATGAAATATCGAGTCTAAATCATTCTATTTTAATAACTTATATTTAAATCGTCTCGTTTTAACGGGACACTAGTGTATACATATTGCAAAGATATACATTATTTGCGAGATAAATATGATTCAAGCCATAATAATTCAGAATTCGACAATTCAAGCTTGTCTTTCATCACAAGTGTCAGGATATGGCATATAGCCTCCAATAGAAACTCATAATACGAGCAATGACTCTCTCTGTTTGGCTCAAAGGTCACTCTCCACAACATATTTACAGCTGTCTATGGCCTCTGACAAATAGGTCAGATAGCGGATTAGTACATCATGAAGCAATGCCTTCAGCTCTTCTACGACTTTCTGAAATTTCTTGTCTACAACGTAAGTATTCGGTATCCCCTCATATTTCCGATACGCATATGAGTTTTAGCCCTCCACCAGCTAATACCAGTGGAGGTTACAACCTCAGTAGTTTTTCACATAGTATTTGTCAAGATACTCAGCAATCATTTTCTTGATGCCGTCCTTGATCACCTCATCCGCAATATGAGAATGACCCATCACAAGCCTCCACCATTCTTCGTGAGTACCTTATCTATCTTGTCAAGATCTGTATTTGTGTTCATTGTCTCTATTTGTTTTGGTCTGTTTTATGAGCAGCATCTGATAATTCTTTTAAATGTTCCATAAAAGAAGACTTTTGATTTTCAGGGATAGACAACCACTCTTCGATAAGATTTTCCAAATCGAAATCATCATTATTATTAGAGATGTCTTTAGGATTAATTTTTGGTTCATTTCTAAATGGTTGTATCATGTCGGCATCTCCAGTCGTATCATATTTTGCCGCACCTGTTAAATCATATCGATTCAACATTTTATAACCAGTTCCGATAAGATTCTTTTCACCAAGCAAACAATAAAATAAACATTTGCCGCTATTGTCCAAGTATTCATTCAAGTATTTTCTCTTAATCAATAAACCATGAAAACTTTCCCCACTAATCATTCTATTGATTGCGACAATCTCATTACTGTCATTCTTCCTGATGACACCACGCTCTGCGGTATAAAGTCCAAGACTTCCCATCATATCCGCAGAAGGTGCATAAACCGTGGAAGAAATTACTTCATCGTTTGAAATACCTCTGTAATCTTCTTGAAGTTGAGCAACATAAGGCAAATCTACGTGGCAAGGAAATTTGTCAGCTTGATATTCATCTTCGTATAGACTTCCTGTATATGCATCAGCCCATGGGTAATCATTCCAAAGATAATCTATAGAGCCTGTAGATTCTGGCATCCATCTACCATAGAAATTTGCCGTTTTAGCCCATTCAGAAAATGTATTTTTGTCTTTATCATCAACAAAACACGTATTATAGTAAACAAAACGTTCCCTAACACACTCCTCTTTATCATTTTCTTTTCTGGTATCATATCCTTGAAGAACCACCCATTCTTCACCACTTTTATCATATAATATTGGAATAAACGGAGGCATTGCTTTTTCATCATTAATCCATTCTGTCATATCCAGCATCTTAGTTGAATCCTTGGAATATTCATCAAATAGTTCTTTGACTGTATCCTCCAAACCATCATTCTCATTTAGTGTAGGGTCAAAGTAAATGCGGTTAGAAACCAACCATGGATAATTTTTTGAGCAGAATTTTTCCTTTTGCGACCATCTGTCTACCTTTAATTTACATGTATCCAACAAATACGCATAAACTTCACTCATTCCTAACCATTGATATTTCTTACCAATGCGCTCGGTTTTATGAAAGTGACTGGATTCGTATGGAACGCCGTTATCATAGTCTCCAAGAACCTCATTCCATCCATACTTGTTCTTTATCAATAAAGCAATTGCCTTTGCCGTTTTCGATATAGATATGGATACTTTTTGATTATCAACAAATTTGTCTAAATCATCCGAGGTATTACCGCCCAGTATGTAACGATAAAAGTCCCACGTGAAAAGGGAACGATGAAGACTACTTGCCCCATAACTTACTCCAAAGAAGTCTTCTGGTATATCATCTAGAGGAATGTTATTGTATGGATTCTCAGATGGAACACGATAAGGTGGCTGAACCATTTTCCAGTAAGAATCATCGCCTGTCAGATGATATTGCCACTCTAAAATTTTAAGTGTCCAATATCTTAAAACGAAATCATTCGGGGCACATTTTTCTTTTGGGTAAAAGGTCTCCTTTACAGATTTGCTTATTTGCATATCCGTAACTCTCTTTCTTACTGTATACCCATAAATTGCAGAGCATAAACCTTGCAGAATATATGGGTCATCAACATCTTTAAACTTATCTATAAGGTAAACGACAACATTCGTATCATTTTGTATTTCCAACTGATTGACTATAAACCTTATTACAGGGAATCGTACACTTGGATAAGAAGCACTCAACAGCCAGCACTCAAATACGAGCAGCAGCTGTCGGCTTATTCCTTTATCCTCCCATAGTCTTTTGAGTTCACCGCTTATACTATAATTAAGATAATTTGCAGGAATAGACCAAACCAAATCTCTATCAGCCAGTTTTAAAGAAATGAGCTTATTGTGAAATTCTTCTATAACTGTCGTATTATTGTTTTCCAACAAACTGATAAAAACATCAGGATTCAAAATATTTGGATTCTTGTCTAATACATTTTTAAGTATGCTCGCATCAGTCTTCAGCTTATCATTATCTATGTTTCGCAAAGCCAAACTCTCAATAAACAGTTCTGTAAGTTTTCCGTTTTCAATTTCTTTGTCATGCCAAACATCTACATTGGGATTCCATACAGATAAAAATGCCCTAATAAAGTTCTTAATTTTTCCACCATCAATTGATTGTCGAAACCTACCTTGCGAAAAGTTGAAGAGACGAATAATAAACTGTAATTTTGAATAGTCATCATCCTTCTGATTCAAAAGTACGGAAGCCTTCAAGTAATCTCCCATACTATCATATTCAAAAGTTATCCATTCTTTATCATCGTATGTAGTATATTCCATTAGTAAATTAGCCTTGAGGGTATTGTTCAATAAATCTTTGCTCCATGTTCGATATGGGCAAAGATGATATGAATAAGCCTTTGCTTTTTCTCTTGGAATATCGCCACATTGTAAATTGTATAAGGAATAACGAGCCAATTTTTCAAGAATGCGCTCAGTATAATTCATGAGAGGATCAGCATCTGAATCAGCTGAAATGGAATGATTACGTTTGTAAATATAGCGTTGATAAATATCAATGATGTTCGATCTTTCACGCCAAGGATAATAAGTTTCGCTATAAGCCTCACAAAAGATTTTCAAGAACAGAGGATTCCTAAACGTCTGAATTTGAGAATAGTCATCTACCTTTCCGTCAATCCTATAATATTCAAAAAATAGGTTTATAGCCTTTCTTATATCTTTAAAGCCTTCTACCCTTATTTTTGGTATTCGGCATAACGTTTCATTAAGAATATCTTCTGCTCCAGCCTGTTCTCGTACTGAAAATATAAATTTAATCCTATTCCATTGCTCTTTTTTATTCAATAGGATTGGTAGTTTCTCATGCCAGAAATACATCCCAGCTCCCTCATTTATTGCATCAATGATAAAAATAGCGTATTTTCCAACTCTTTCCATTTTTTCATTGAGCAAATCCAAAGCATTGCTTTGTTTCCAATTCATCTTCCTTACAATTGTGTCTAATGGGAATTCATTAGCAGAGAAATCCATACCAAAAAACAAATAAACATTTGTTTCCATACAAAGGTCACCAGCTATCTTACACAACGCAAAAGTTTTTCCACAACCTGCATTTCCAACGACAACAATAGCTTTGCTTTGAGACAATCCTTTATTCCAAAAGTATCTTCGAGTTTTATCAATCAATACTGATATTTGATTTCTCTCCTTCAAAGTAAACAAGTAAAGTGAATCATATTTCGTTTTTTCCTTCAAATTCTTCAATGTATAAAGTTCCTTTTCCAGCGTTTCTCCAATAGTACTGTTGGAAATGAATTTTTTCTTAAACTTTAAGACAACTTCCTTTTTCTTTTCTTCTCGAATACTAATGACAAACTTATCAAAAGTTTTGATTATATCACTTGCGTCTGCTTCAAAGCCAACATCTGCAAAACTAAATATCTCCTTTTCTATGTCTTCATCTTCAACTTGTAAATCATACGAGTATCTACTGCCAGCTTGCTCTTGGGCTTCCTTCACTTGCAAAGCGCACGTTCCAAGTCCAAAGTCAGATGTGTCTTCCAAGTCAGCATTGACATCTACAGAAAGCCCTTTGTTTATCAATTCATTTTGCACACAATGAATAGATGTATATCCCAATGTATTATACAGTTCATCAGTTGCAATACCAACAACAGAACCAAATTCATTGATTACAGGAGAGCCTGACATACCAGAATAGCTTGACAAAGATAGTTCATCCGTTCTCCTGACAATTATATCAAATTGATAAGCAGGATTGGAAATCGAACGGACATTTGTAACATTAAACCTGAAAATGTCAATACCATTGCCCAATTCTTCAGGATAACCAATAATAGACAAACTTTGGCCTTTCCTACAATCAGAAGCTAATAAACGGAAATGAAACTTATCATTTTTGTAGTCTTTACATGTAAGAAGAGCTAAATCTCTATCCTTAGCAACATCCTCACACGAACATTCCACATCAAGTCCATCTACATTGATATATATGGCACTTCCATCAACTTTATTCTCAACGATGACATGGAAAGCGGTAAGAAGTTGTGTTTCTGAAATGAAGAAAGCCGTACCCCTTTCGTTTCCACACCATACTGGAACGATAGTGGTTCCAGCCAACTCATCAATATTCAAAAGTGTATTCATTTTCGTTTATCATTTTTGCGCTAAGTTCTGACAGCAACTTGTTATTCTCTTCTTTTGCCAGGTTGTTCAACTCCGAAAGATTTACCACACGGTTATAGTGAATTGTATGCGAGGAAACATCGGTATTCAAAGGATGCAATATAATCTTTGCCAAAGTTTCATAGTTCGGACCTTCTCCTTTTTTCCCACCTGTAAGAAAGTATTGCTCTGTGTCAATTAACAGAGCCAGTTCATTGCTCATGTTGTTTTTGCTTCCATGATGTGGAATTTTTATCGCTTCAAACAAGACATATTCTTGTCGATATAAATCTCTGATAGCTTTATACAACTGAGAAGCTACCGCATCACCACCTAAAAGAACTTTCTTACCATTACATTCCCATATCAATGCTATAGATGCTTTGTTTGGTGGAGTAATCCCAGATTCATCTGGATTGATGAGTGCTTTCTTTTGTAAAAAATCTTTCGTTACAATTGAAGAGCTGATTGGAATTTTCTTTTTCAAAGAAGGCTTGGAGGAAGCTATGCGTAGGAGCATTTCCCAATACTTTTCCTGGTTTTCAAAAGCTTGGTTTGGTGGACACTCATGTACACATTTCGTATATTCTTTTATAAAGTCATGTTTAAGTGCATCTAATGCATCCTTAGAAGGGGAAAGTACATGCAAAACACCCCATTTCCCATCATCTCCTAAGCATACCGTATCTCCTTCTGCAAAAATTTTCTTGTCCCAAACATTATACCATTTGGGATTCGATTTGATCAGCAAACAAAGAAGACTAGCTTGTGGAGCACCTATTTTGGTTTCAGCCAATCCTTTTGATGCTTGTATGTTTGAAGCATACCGATCTAATTGCATTCGATTTTCCTCAGATATAGAAGCTACATTTTTCACGTCATAATCTTGGAAACAATTGTATATGATTTTTCCTATTTCAAGATTTGCCAAATCTGTATCTTTCAACATATCAATGAGACCTAAGACATGATCATTGTCGTAATGAGACACTAACAGCACATCTATCCTAAGATCCAACTCATTCATAATGAAATCTTTGATTTCAGAAGTAAACTTGCCGCAATCTATCAAGACATGAAATGATTCTTTTTTAATCTCATCCTTCAAAATCAGAAATATGCAATCCCCACACCCTGATTGAAATGTTTTAACTGTAGCTTTCATACTATTGCAAGAACATCAAAACTCCATTTTCAATAAAAACTTCATCTGTTAATCTTCTACATCCCAGGTCTTAGTTTTAAACTCAGATGACCAATCTATAGGAGAAGAATGCACTGTTGAGTTAGCATCCTTAAATCGGCTCATGCCATTCAAATACAAGTTCAACATCATCAGGACATCACTATTGGTTGGCAAACTATCTAAGTCAAAAACTTCAAAGTCTTCTTCAGGCTTAAATGCTCCAATCAATCCGTTTATTTGAGCCAACAACTTATTAATGAGCTTCAGCTTGAACTCATTGACAGTCTCATTAGGCTTTTTACCCGACAAAACGACAAAGTCACCTTTCAACGAGTTGAGTTTTGAATGCAACTCATCATACTTTTCTATATCTTCCCTAAGCATAATTTCTTTTTGTTTTATGTTGGACATTTTCTTAAAAACTCACAGTACTTCTTTTTAATTACCTCGTAAGGCAATCTTTGCTTATTCTCAAAAATATCTGTCATCATCTGTAAATCGGAATCATCAAGGACTATGATGCATTTCCTCTGTCCAGACCATAAGTCAATCAAATGCTTTTGAATATTTCTTGGAGGTTTATGACGGGTAATAAATACACCAAACTTCCCTAAATTATCATTCAAATAGCGATTCAATTGATTCACATTATCTCTATTCAAAGATTCCACATTTTTCAGTTCAAATACAATTTGTTTAGAACCGTATGTTTCGTATATTTCCTTGAAAAACGGAATAGACTGATTGTTGTAGAACATTAAGTCTCTAATTTGCGCCCCAGAATCCGTCCTGCTTTGACTTTCTGCAAAGTCAAGATGTGGGTACAGCAAGGATGCCAATAATTGAACTACATAATTCTCATACTTCTTATCAGCATTATCAGTCTTTCCAGTTGGTAGCTTGACTATATCTTTCATCTTACGTTTAGCCGATATCAAAGGTAATTGCATAAACAATGGGTCATTATGACAGTCTGCATAAGAACGTTCTTTTGCCTCTACATATCCTCTTACAAAACCATAATTTTGTCTGTTGTAGTCAATGATACGTATTCTATCCTTGAAGAAAAATCCTTTGTCTACATTCTCCGAATAATAATTTGAGAAATAATCATCCATTCCTATCCAAGAAGAAAAACGTAGCCATCGTTTTGGAACGAACAAAATAGGCTGCTTTGTATTGGGATTTACTGGCAAATAAACAGATTCCGTTTTCAACTTATGCAATTTTGTGTCATATACAGACTCCATTGTTACTTGTTCCATCGGAATCTTGTTTTCTTCGCATCTTTGCATAGTATAATCTATCAGAAAGGAAGATATCAAGTTGCATGCAATATCACTAATTCTGTCCTTTGCGATTTGTCCGACCAACAGTTGTACCTCTTCTATGTGAGTAAATCCATTAGTCTTTAGTTGAGGAATATCGCCAAATAGTTTCAGAATATCATTGGCAACCTTTTCCCCAATACGAATCCCTTTCCTCGTTTTAGATGTACCAAGACCAACAGCTTCACATTCCGAAAGTCCAATGAGAAGATTTGATGCATCTTTCTCTTTTCCTTGGTTTACCAAATACCCCAAATGGTTGAAATTTTGTATGATTGAATCATGTAATCCATTATCCATTTGAGATGGAGATTTCCACAACAAAAAAGGATCAACATACAATGGAATATCTTCATCCAAGAATGGTATAACAAAATCAACCTTATCTTGGAGCAGCAGAATTCCATGATAGTCATTCAAACGAGGTCTAACAATATTTTCCATAATCTCACATATTACAGAACGGGCTACTAAGCCCCATCACCGAAAAGTAGTTCAAAAAAAATAGGAAAGGGAGCCGTTAACCCGTATATCTATTATTCCTTATTCTTCATCCTCCAGAAGAAGTGCCATGTTCTGAAAATTGGCTCGCTTAAAGCCTCGGCAAGATAATATCGCACGAAGTGCATTTTCTCGTCAGGTAATCCCAAAACCTTATGCTGCACATACATCACCGCCCCTGCAAACTTCCACAAGCCAAGATATCTCAGCTCTCGCTGCAATGCCGTCAGATTCTTCACTCTTCACTTGCTCCGTCAGAAGCACAGTCTTATCTGGTCCAATAGGCATCCGTACCATCACAGATTGATGCATCACAAACGCATCCTCTATCTGCCGTAACATGTCCTTCTGGTATTCGTACAATTGTCTTTGAAAACTTAAAGCTTAGCAATTTCTTCCTGTGAAAGGCCTGTTGCTTTCATTATATTGTCAATAGACATTCCCATTTCAAGAAGATTCTTGGCTATCTCTATTGCTTTATCTTTTTTACCTTCTTGTTTGGCACTATCCAAAGAGTTCTTAATATCTCGATAAGCCTTAAGGCTATCCTCGTATTCCCTAAGTTCTGCCCTTGTGAACTTGGCTATTTCGGCTTCAGCAAACAAACGGTTAAATACAGCTGTTTGCAAATATTCAGGCTGGCGGTCAAGACGCGAGAGATTTTGAAGAACAAAGAGCCACTTATCATAGTTAGTCTTAAGTTCCTCTATCCTCTTGTTGAACTTAGATATTTCCACATATTTAAATGTGAGTTTATCGTTGAACACTCGGTGTGTCTGCTTGTCAAGCAAACCGATATCATGGTTTATAGTATCATCTGAAAAGGCAGGGTCGCTCATATCGTAGTTGAGCAGCGCCACTACATAAACATGCTTGAGTTTATAGTTCCAGCCTTCTCCTTTTTGAGCCTGCTCACGAATGGGGAATGTGGCATAATACAACGAGCGATCCTTGAAATATGTTTGATATGCATTCTGCATCTCTACAATAAACTTTTCCCCATGCTCATTCTCGCAATACACATCAAATATCGCTTTACGATCGGTATGTACATCGCCCACATGTTCGCTATTAAGGAACGTTACGTCTTTCACAACCTGTTCACCATTGAATAAAGAGTTGAGAAAGTCAATAAGCAAATCCTTATTGGGTTTTGTGCCAAAGATTCGTTTGAAACCAAAATCGGTCAACAAACTAATATATCGTTCTTCTGTGTGTCGCATAACTATATAATTTAAAGGTTTATCTTCTACAAAGATAGCGCAAACCGAGAGCAGAACGTCAAGCTTGCTTGTTCGTTATGCCGAGGTGCAGCTTATCTTCTACAAAGATATACATTATTTGCGAGACAGAAATGATTTAAGCCATAAAATACCTATTATTTTGAATTCTTATTAAGGATATCCCTTGTAAGTTTTGCAAAGCACATACCTACTTTACCTTATTCTTAGCCAAGAATAATTCAAAAATCAGAAACTCTACATCACCCTTTATACGCCCCATCCTTCGCTTCAAATATCACGCTCGGCTCTATTACTTCCACCGTGTGCCATGCACCTTTTGGTATCTGGCATCCATACTTTGCCTCTGCTGGACAAAGATGAATGCGTTGTACCTCGCGATACTCTACTTTTCGTGTTACATCTTGCGCATCTATAGCCATAGGCAAAGCTTCAGATGCATTCTTCTCGTATGTCACGACCTCCTCATATATCACTTCGTCCAATTTTCCGCACAAGCAGACAACTGTTTCTGTCGTGTCCTCATGCCTGTGGATAGGTACAACTGTACCTGGCAACAGGGCATTCAGCATACGCTGGCTGGTATCAGCCGACGATGTACGCAAGTCGAAATTCTGACGTAAGCGAGGATTAACAACAGCCTGTTCAAACAAATTATCGAGTAATTCTTTATTTATTTCCATATCCAATTAATATTAAATCATTGAACTTTTGCAAGTTCAGTTAAATCATAATGTAATTCAAAATTGAGTAATTCAAAATCGCATGCGTAGCAGCGAACAATTCTTGCTCTGGCAAGCGGCACAGCCGATTACAAAATTCAAAATTCCTAATTCCTAATTGCCTTCGGCAACCAACTCCTAACTCCTAATTCAAAACTCCTAATTCAGCAAGATATTCCTCATGCAAGTGATAGTATCTCTTCATGAACAATACGTAGGCGATAGCCAGTACAACTAATGCTCCTACGAAATACATCCAATGGCAAAGTACATTGTCAGGGCACAAATATATGAATCCAAGCGATACCATCAACTGCATTGCCATATATATTAATGTAACCTTCACATGTCCAATCTTCAACTCATTCGCCATAATCTGGTAAGCATGCTTTCTATGAGCCTCACCTAAATTCTCGTGCAACATGATACGATGTATGATTGTCAAACAACCATCCACACCATACACCAATAAGAATATTAGCCATGTTATATCTTCTGTCTTAATAATCACATTTCCCAATAAGAATAACATAATGAATGCTATACCTATTGACCCTACATCGCCAGCAAAGCACTTAGCTTTACCTTTCGGTCGGAAATTGAATATACAAAACACTATTGCTGCAATAATCGTTGTAAAGATCAGCGATTGCGCCACATACTCATTGTTAGCATTTAAGGCTGCTAATGGAAATAAAACAGCTAATGAATATCCAGCTGTTATTCCATTTATTCCGTCCATAAAGTTAATCACATTAGTTGCCCCCACATAAACAATTAGTGCTACCAACACAATCCACCACATCTCCCAATGCAGAATATCCAACTGATAGAAAGCCATAGCCGCAGCGGCAAACTGCGCCACCAATCTCACAGAGTCAGGCAGCGAATGAATGTCATCCACAAAGCTCACTCCAGCCACCAATGTCAGTCCAGCCAAGAACCAAGGATAATCAAAACCGAAGAAAGCACTCCACACCCAAGCACCAATCATAAAGATGATGCCGCCACCGCGCAGCACAATCGTCGAATGCGACGACCTCTGGTTAGGCTTGTCAATGATGTTACACTTGTCCGCAATGCGGAAATACACAAGTTCCGCCACCAATAGCAGAACGAAAATAATAATATAAGTTGTCATAAAAATAAATTGATTTTTTACAAACGAAAAAAACATACAGCGACCTGGTCAACATGGCAAAACCCTGCTGACTAAGTCACTTATGGAATATCTAAAAAATTATATGTGCTTTATAAAAATGTATGGTACAAATAAAGAGTGTACCAGTATAGTATAAGTCACCTCTAACACACACAATAATCGTGAGATTTGTGAAATTAGTGGTGAAGTATTGAATGAGTTATGAATTTTGAATTAGGAGTTATGAGTTATTCTCGGCTAACGTCTGCGATTAAGAATTGATAAATTGGATAATTCAAAAATGAATAATTCATAATACGCAAAGCGCACTAATTAGTAACTCGTAATTCTTGCTCTGGCAAGCGGCAAAGCCGATTACTTAATTCATAATTTATTTTGGTTCCCCATTGCAGTATCGCTCTGCACTATGCCGCCACTCGGATGAGGCTAAAAATTGAAGACATTGAAAGTTTATAAAACATCCTTTACAAAAGGATATATAACTTTGCCCAACTTAAATACTTCCGTACTATATAATACAGGTGCATCATTACACTCCTCATAATTAGCACTCGCATTATTGATAGCAGAATCTATCTTGGCCGGATGTTTTCTACTATCAAAACCACCAGGAATCATATTATCCACAAAATTCTTCATAGATGAATATCTCTTAACATTCTCATCCACTGGCTTCTTGTCAAACTCATGATAATAAAGCCAAATTTCAAAACAAGGATTGCTTTGTGATACAAACCATGTATCACACCCTGTCTTATTATTTTGCGACTTACAGAAATTTCTCAACTCTGAGATTTTACTACCCCATTCATCTGTATCAATAACAAACCACACATTATCATTTTGGTTAACATCAAGCGAATACTTCGGATTCATATTATCATCAATAGCAAAATCTTCTTTCGCGGCTTCCATAAGTTTATTTGGATCCGTTTTGCCTTTCTTGCTTGGAATAGGAATAATATTCACATTAGAAGATAACCCACAGAAGAATTTGAAGTAATCAAACTCCCTTCTGTTTCCCTCACAATAAATATAAATCTTGCGAGAATCACGAGATGGCTCAAGCCGCTCATATCTCCTTGGTCTAACCAGATATTTATTCTTCATCCCAATGTAGTGTTTTAAGTTCGTTCATAAAAGGAATACCGCCATAGCGTCCGTTCAAGTAGCCATTCTCTACATTTGCAGTAGAATGCACATTAAAGTCACTCAATGAATACAACTCCGTAGAACCGTGAGCATTCTTTTGAGCAAACCATATTTCATCAGTACGAAGAATTTCCTGATCAAGCAGACAAGTTTCATGTGTAGAGAACACAAGTTGACCATTCATGTTTTTGTCATCAGCCACCAAACGCACAAGTTCCTTGATAACAGAAGGATGAATACTACGCTCTATCTCATCTACAACATATATCTCCCCTCTTTTCAGTATACCATTAAGCATTGGTATATAGTCCACCAATCTCTGCGTTCCGTCCGACTCCATTCCTATATTGAAAGCAACACCCTGACCCTCTTTGTCAGCGTGCGTAGTACGAATTGATTCTGCAATAACTTTGTCACCTTCTTTCACATAATTTATTCTGTCACCAGTATACGGGTCGAATTTTTCCAATACAGAATTAGGATTATTTTCAAGCCTATCAAATATTTCAACATTCTTTTCATTGCGTTCCACATCATATCTTATAGTCTTAATACCTTCAACACCAGTCGATAATGTAGAAACCAATTTATTGCCAAAATCCAAAAGACTCTTGTCCGAACCAAACACATGAGCTATTGGAGATATTTGCTCACTACCGTGAACGATATGCAAGGTATCATAGAACCACTTGAATACCACCTTTGTTTCCACGAACTCATTACCATATTTCTCCTGAAGCATAGTTAAGAGCACGTCCCTTCTTCCCAAGAATTTATCTGCAAGCATCTCCACAAACAATTTATTCTTGGGATCATCACAATAACCTTTATAGAAAGAAATATTTTCTTTGCCATCCGCATATTCTCGTTCAAAAACAAGTCTATCTTCATCAGATGCCAATGTTTCAGAAAGAGACTCATAGTAAACTCCAGAGCTATCAAACGATATAGTATAAAAATAGACATGTCCTTCAACAACAAACTCCACTGCAATGGAAGAACATCTTTCTTGGCATTCATTATCCAGTTTGAACTTCAAATTATCCAAATAAGAAAACACAGTTCCTCCAATCACCATTTTCTTCAGAAGCTCCAAAACCTTAATCATATTAGATTTACCTGCTCCATTGGCACCATAAATAGCAGCCATTTTCAAGTAAGCTATTTTCCCAATATGTCTTTTATGCTCCAGATGCCTCTGACTCTTGTTGGTGAACATATTGAACTCCATTGTTCTATTAAAGGAGTACAAATTATCTATAATTACGCGTAAAATCATAATCGTCTTATTAATATTGTTAGGATCCCTCTACAAGGATAGTGCAAACCGAGAGCAGAACATCAAACTTGTTTGAATGTTATGCCGAGGTGCAGCCTATCTTATGCAAAGATAAGAAAAACCCTACAATAGTAGGACTTCTACATGTTACAATTCATTAAAGACGTTAATATTTAACGTTTTTAACAACAACACTTTATGACCTACGTTCCTTCTTAGTATTAACCCTAATATATCCATTCCTAATTGTAAAAGAAGAAATATAATTTGCATCTTTTAATGTTTGTATCAAGAATCGATTATAATCAGTATCGATTATTTTAGGATGTTTGCTAACCTTAGACAAATCATTATAGGCATTTGGGAGTCTTTCAATCAAAGTGTTAATTACAGAGTCATCGACACCAGCTTGTTTAATCTTATGTCCAACTGCCAAAACTGCATTATGCTCATCCTCGCATAAACTGATAGCATCATATAAAATAGACTCATCACATTCACTATATTGCTTAGATTGATATTCACAGATTCTATTTGCCAATGATTTATTCATTGTCAATGAAGATGGAGTAAATGACGCCATAATTTCATTATAATCAAGCGTACTAAACCCTTCACGATACAACAACAATTCTGCAAGTTCAGTATTCATAATACCAGATACAAGCATCTCTGTTATATATTTCCTATAATAGAGAATATATTCGCATGATAAGGTAGCACCTATTCCTTGCAGTTTTCTTAGCGTATCAAGGCTATAATCCAATGCCCCAGTTTGAATAAGTGTAATTAGTTTTGAATTTGAAAGTTTCAATATACCTGCACTTTCCTCAACAAACCAATTATTAACCTTGCATAATTTGCCATATACAACATCAGACCATGACTCCAATTCCAGTAGAGCTTGGAATAAGTCCGAATACTCATCCGTTTTGCAATTCTCATCATCACATAATATATCAATATCACTCTCTATCCATGCTATTAATTCACCATCAATACTTTTGTTCAGCTTTAAGAAATACTGATTTACATTATACCAAGAAGCAGTAACAAGTCTAAGACGAATCGCAAGTTCCATTTCAGCCTCATCATACAGCTTTTTAATATCATCCTTTGCCTCCAAAATTTCTACCACAATTGGCATATTAAGTTCATTCGATATATAACATGAATTTTCAACTGTCTCTTTCAGCATCATTGGATTTGTATATGTCAGTTCTTTATAATACACCTTAGTTGTCACAAACTCTTTCATATTTTGTGACAACTTGTTATAAACCGTAGCAATAAAGTCATAATGTTCCTTCATCCACTTTTTCTTCGGTTCATCAATGTATCTAGGTTCACAATTTCTGAACCACATAGAAATCAGCGTTTCCTGTTCTTCTTCTTTTGCCAACAAGAATTTATTCCACATACTATCCCAATCATGATTTATACAATAACCTATAATCGTTTTTGCTCCATCTTCATTATGACCACAATATAAAAACAGGAACTTTGTAGACTCCTTTAATATTAACGACTCCACAATTAAATGCAGAACTTTTTTGTAATATTTAAAATGTAAAATAACATGATCAATAAGATAGAAATTCCATACACTTTTATATTGAAGAGCAATCTCAGGCAATTCAGACAAAAACAGTTCTACATTATCAATGGCGGAATCAAATGGAGGATTCCTGTCAAGTTTCATTTCCATACAAAGCCTATGGTCTGCCAAAGACATTATATCAGGATAGAAATAAGAGATATAGTCATTATAGTCCTCGGCTATATATCCTTGCCTAACAAAATCCTCTTCCATTTCTGAAAGCCCAATATCTTTGAAACAATCTTCTTCGTATAGATTGAATAGTCCTATCAATTCCTTTATTGTGTAGGTATTAACATGTTGCTTTTCAAACAAAGCCTCTTGAACATCTGCTTCAAGTCTTTCTTTACCTTTACCTAATTGCTCTATACGTTGACGATAAGTAAACTGTTCGTTTACAGTCTTTTCTATGCTCTTAAAGTCTATACACTGTTGGTCTCTTATATTTTGATAATAGCCATTTTTATAATAATATACAATCTCATCCTCCGAGATCAATTTTTCAAATAAACCTGCATCCTCAGCAATTTGTGACAGACTCAGATTTTTATTATCTATAACAATAGCATACGTACCAGAAGACAATTTCTCATAAATTGCAACCAAATACGACAGTCTTAATTCTTTTGCATTTAAATGACAAGTGGAATTATATGCAGCCAAATTATCTTCTGCAAGTTTTATTTTATCTGCCAGTGTCTTATTTACAACAATGGCCACAAAGGTTTTCTTGGTCTGTGGAGAAAGAACTTTATATAGTCTACCTCTACGATTATGCAATTCAGAGAAATCATGTGGAAAATAGTTCTTGACAGTCATCATAGCCAACATCTTCTTAGCTTCCAGATGATGTCCATCTTTATTCAAGCGTTGTGTATATTGGTGATATTCATTTACTATATTATAGAGTAAGCGCATATCATCAATGTGAAAAGCAATATCACGAATATCATTGTCAGAAACTTCTCCATCATGTCCTTGTTCAACCAACGCACGCTTCAACATATCCTTTGAATTTGTTGTTGTAATAACAGGAATAACCGTTGTTATATAATCGAAGAATTTTGAGCGAGAAGCATCCTTAAACATGTCGTCCTTCACTGCATATATGAACTTTATGGTACGTCCTATCATTTCCGACTTATTGATAAGATGGTTCAGCTCTCTTAGTTTCAAGAAAATGTCTGTAGTATTGAATCTGTCCAAGTCTTCAATAACAACAACATTATAATCAGTACACTGAAAGAAGTATAAAATTTCATCAAGATGACGATTAAAGATAGAGCCATCGTCATGAATATCTATTTCGTTGCCACCAACAGATATCTTTTGCAGACGTATTCCGCCATAATTCTTGATGATGTAAACAACTGTTTCATACATCATAACAGACAAAAGAACAACACAAATCAAGCTTATCAGGTTCTGCATTACTACGGGAATATTCAGCATCTCATAGAAAATAGGAACCTGCATAAAGTTTACCTTCAAAGCAAAAGCCATCAACAAGATAGCACCAACAATATACATAGCCATTGTATGAATAGTATGCGTTGAGAAATGGCGTATCTTTTTCAATCTACTAAATGGCAGCGTCCCAAGCGTTTTACGATAAACAATCTGCTGTAGAATACTGAATTCGATTTTTCTATTCAGAATTTCTTTCTGCTCAGTACTAATTTTTGAAGACAAAGAATCATTTTCAGAATTCCTCTCAATATCATCGTTACCAGTTGTCAACAAAGAAGCGTCAGCATCAAGAGTGGCAAGCGAGATATCCAGAATTTTTATGTTACTGCTTGCCATTTCCTTAAAAGTCTTAATTACAGAACTCTTGCCAGAACCATAAGGTCCCGTCACTGCTATATTCAGAATTTCATCTTTCTCAATAGCATTCATCAAATCACTCACGGTACTAAAAGAATCATCCGTTTCTTTCAGTACAACAGGAGTTAATGCCTTCTGTTTCCAATTGTTGTTGTTCGAATTCATAGTTTAATACTTCCTTTTATCTACAGAAGTCAGCTTTATCAAACTGCATCTATTCTTTGAACTCCAATGATCTAATACAAAGTATCTAATTTACACTAACGATAACCTCTTTAAATCTTTTTCTACAAGGATAGTGCAAACCGAGAGCAGAACATCAAGCTTGTTTGAATGTTTTGCCGAGGTGCAGCCTATCCTCTACAAAGATATACAATAAATCTGACAACAACAATATCTGGAGATAAATTTTTGCCCTACTAATCCAGCTCTGGTTTATCCTCCCTCAGATACGCCCAAACCGAGTGTGACAGTTCTTTTATCATTGAGTCACCACAGAAGTGCTTGAACTTCCAACTTGAGCGCAGCACACCTATAGCCTTTTCAATGCGCTGCTTCATTAAATTCTTCGACAATGTAACTTCCTTGAATGTATCATCAAATACTCTCTTGTCTATCGAGCACAAGTCTTAATAACCGCATTTGCCAAGAAAAATTACCTTGGGAGTTTACCAATTCTCCCAAGGATTTTTTGAAGACCTTATTTCTCAACACCTTTTCTTATATAGGGCATCACTCCTACGATATCTGTTACTACTGAAATAGCTCCCTAAGGAGTTGGACATGCAAGCAACTGCGCAATGTCCGCTATTAGAATTACAGTACTGATAATAACATTCCATTGGAAATGGACGGTCTTGGTAGACTATGCCTTCTCATTAAAAAGGCATATCTACACTCCGGATGTTTTGATTTTCACCTTCATAGTGTAAATAAAATTTTAATGATTTTGCCAACCACAAGTTTAATGTCATTGGTGACTTATGGACATTTCGTGTTCAATATAAGGACTGTACCTTCACTATGCCTTCACCATCCCTAAGCTATCTGCCACCCTTTTCAGACTCTCTTCAAATGACACAAGTTGATAGTCAAAGTCCTCTTTGCTCATACTTGGATAATAATAATATGTGGCAAACATCTTGTTGATAGGTTGTAGAAAGAAAGAGCCAAGCCATACAAAAGGATTAAACAATCGAGTAATCCAAACATTATGTCCAGCTGCTTTTGCAAAGAAACGTATTATCTCCACAGTATCAGCCTGTTCACGGTTCTGCGGATAGAACGTGCCACCCAACTCACGCAACACTGCCTGTTTCACAAACTCAGCCAAATTGTCGATATACAACATCGAACGTTTGTTATGCCAACAAGGGAACACTGGCACCTTGCATGCCAACTTGGCCAATCTTGGGAAGTTACCCTTTGCATTAGGTCCATATATCATGCAAGGACGCAGAATACATACCTTGAAGTCATCCGCCTCCAACTTATGCAGACCGATTTCTGCCTGAAGCTTCGAGTCGCCATAGAATCCATTAGGATTTGGTTTAGTGCCTTTGGTCAACACCTCGCTCTTGAGCGACTGACTCTCATGGAAAACAATCTGACTTGACATAAAGATGAATTGCTTCACGCCACACTCCTTCGCATGTTTTGCCACCTCAATAGTCAAATCTCTGTTCACCTTATAATATAAAGGCTCCATCTTAGGGTCGGCATTCACATGAGCAATACCAGCCACATGAAACACAACATCATATTTAGTGAAGTCAGCCTTCTTCCATTCATCGTTCATTGTACCAACGGCATCTATCTCGAACTCTCCCGGAGCTGATGCCAACATATATTTGCGCACACTCTCACCTACGTAAGAGCCTGCACCTGTAATTAGTATTCTCTTCATTTCTTTCCTAACAATTCATTATATATATTAAGGTGTCTCTCCTTCACTATCTCAATGTCAAAATATTTTTCCGCATACTTACGGCTTGCCAGTCCCATGCTCTTTCTTAATTCTGCATTGCCGATAAGCAAGTCCAGTTTTTCGGTCAGAGCATCCACATCTTTGGGGGTTATCAAGAAGCCATTCTCACCATCTACAACAGTTTCCTTACAGCCTACCGAATTGCTTGTAATGATAGGCCGTCCGACAGCGTCAGCCTCAATAAGGCTTTTTGGCAAGCCTTCCATGTAATACGACGGGAAAGCAACGATATGGCACTGCTTCAACAAGTCACGCACATCAGTTCTGTAACCTAACCACTTAATATACTTACCATCGCACACAGCATCAAGCTGTTCCTTGGTGATAGCTCCTGGATGATCGTCCAGTCCGCCTACTAAAAGAAATTCTGCAACCTCTCCATATTTCGGACGCAATCTCTCAGCAGCTTCTGTCAACAGAAAAATGCCCTTCTCCACAATCATACGGGCAGTAAGAATCACTTTGACCTTACCCTCTTTAGGTTCTTCTGTATAACAATAGTCCTTCAAGTCCACTCCAGAGCCTTTTATAAAGCGTCCCTGCTCGTGCTTGATAATACCATGTTTCACATAAAGTCCCCAGTCATCATCATTTTGGAATATGCAAAGTAAGTTAGGTCTGTTATGCGAGAATTTCAACACTTTTGGCATTACCTTGCTCAGCAGTCCCTTGTTGTCCTCAGCAAAGAATCCTCCTAGTCCGCTAATTGCATTGACCACACCTTTCACCTTACTGAATTTGGCAGCCAGCGTACCCCAAAGAATTGTCTTCATTCCCACATGATGAACCACGTCAGGACGTTCTTTAGAATAAAGATTATACAGGAATCTCAATGTCTTCAATTCCTCCATAATATTCATTCCACTTCGGCTCATAGGCAAGTTTATCACCTTCAAACCGTTTTCTTTTATAACGTGCATTTTACCTGTATCAGCAGTGACAATCGTTATATCCCATCCTGCGTCCTTTGCAGCCAACGCCACTGGTAGTCTATGTGAAAGGAAAAACCAATCTACATTCACCACCATAAACAGTTTCTTCTGTCTCATGTCTTATGTTTTGTTTATATTTTTCTTCTTTATGTTTTTCCATATTCTATGATAAACCAGCCATATAGGAGTCCAAACAACCTCCGATGGATAGTGCATCAACAAATGCGCCCCATGCCTGGTCATCATCTTCATCTTGCTATTGCCTTTATATCTCTTGTCTTCTTTTCCGAAGTTTCCTGTCTGTTCAATTTCCGACAACAAGAAACGTCCTTCCTTTTCATTGGGTGGACAAAGCAAATAATCCATTGACAATCCCAAGTATTCATACAGCACCCACATCACTGCGCCAGCAAATCTTTTCATCCTCAACTCCTCAAGCAAGCACATAGCCTCAACCTTTTCCTTCTCACTTGCCTTGTCTGCTTTAAGCACAAAAAAGTAGTCCATCACTTGTCTAAGCCCAACACCCTCAAACAAGAAATGTCTGTAAATATGTGTTAGGATAAACACTCTGTTGAAACTTGCAGGAGGCACAGCAAATCCCTTGTCTGTCAAAATAAAGGAATTTGGATCAAAACTGTCACACCATTTTTGCAGCTTTCTATTGTCCCAAAGGTTGCGCATCAATGTAGGACGAAAATGTAACTCCACTTCTGTTTCTTTGTATATGTTGTAGTGAAATCTATGATATGCAAAATCATCCGAAGGGCAAGTGTTTTGAATATAATTGTTCACCTTATCAAAACCACCTTTTACCCACATATCTATATCACCGCTCTGTCTTAATATCGCCAGTTCTCCATATAGCAATGCAATGCCTTGACCTTTCAATAAAGCAGCATCAAGACCCGCAAGCCTCAGCTTTTGCCACATGTCAGCCGAAAGCCTATCCATAAGCTCGTTACGCTGTTGAATCTGTGCTGTATTCGACAACCATTTCATAAACAACGTAGATGGAAGCGCCTCCACACTTCTACTTCCTTTCTTGCACAACTTTTGCACTCCTGCAAAACAAATCCCAATTATAGTTTGTTTTGCGGCAAGGTTGAATAGTTTGTTCCATTCTATTGCCGATGGCGAATATGGCAACTCTTGTTTTGTTCCAAGAGCAATCCGGATTAAATCAAATAACAAGCCCATCAATCAACTTCCTTTTTCTTTTCCAACCATTTATCTACAACTTCTTGGTAATCAATCTTATCTTCTACCAACCAATTCTTAACAAATTCAGGATTATTGCTATTAGGTAGTGGATTAGCCGTATTCATTCTTGCCACAACAGGAGTTCTAACACAATCGCCCATAATAATTACATGTTGTTGCGGAAGGGTTGGAAGCTGATTCAGAATCTCAGAGTTTGCTGATGAAACAAGTTTACGTATATACACTTGGTCATCTGGATTTTGTATTCGATGTACTATAAAGCTGTTGCATTGTGACAAAACTGTCTTTGATAGTTCAGAAGGGCGCTGACTTGAAATCAGCAACGAGAGTCCATACTTTCTTCCCTCACGAGCTATTCTCTCAAAAACCTTTCTTGATATGGATTCTCTATCCTTTCTGTTTATCTCAGGTATATAGTTTTGTGCTTCTTCCAACGCAATGACGACAGGCATACTTCCACGCTTATCTTTGTCAAATCTTGAAAGGAATTCCAAAATGATTCTTCCAATAAGACCTGTAATGGTTTCAAGTACTTGGAAAGGAAGAAGCGACATATCAATGATTGTTATTTGACTGTTTACATTATTTCCTTCACTTTTACCATAATAATCATCATAAATAGTCTTTCCTTCACCTTCTTTTGTATAGACATCACAATAATCTCCAAGTATATACGCCAAGAACTTCACCAACACATTCTCTATTTCATTTGGATGGTCCAACAATAAAGGTTGCGCCAATCTAATGTCATCTACAAATGATTGCATTCTCAGTTTCAAGGTTGAAACATACTCATTCAATTTGTCTTGTGATGCTGCGGATTCCTTAATGGCATAATCAAAACAAGATGACAAAAGCAATTTAAAATCATAATATAATGGTATGTCAATATTGCGGTTCTCTGAAGAAGCAACCTCTACCATTGTTTTTTGATATTCATCTAATGATGCCGTAATAGATTCTACAACTTTATTTACTAACTTCTGTTCATAACCTCCTTTTATAAATTCTCCACTCTTATAAACCTTATTAGGTCCTATTTGAGTCATTAAAGAAGCCAGATTTGTATTGATTTCTGTAACATCAAAATCAGTAGCTCGTTTATCTTGTAATTCCTTGAAAGCCTCTAAAAGTGATTCAACATCTTCTATTATAGCAGCCTTAGCTTTATATCCACCAGTATTCAAATTTTCAATCAGATTCTTGAGGCTATTGATATACAATTTAGGTATACATTTTTTTGATTCTTCTTTTAGCTTACTTTTAGCCAACCCCAATGCCCTTTTCAACACTGGACCTTGTGTGCCAGAAGTCGGTTCAAACAGATAGTCCATATCATCATAGTTCATAAACCAATATGGAACTTTCAATCCTTCGTCGTTTATCCAGAAAGGATTAACTTTATACTTGCTATCAATATCAAAGGCATCCTTGTATTCGCCATTTGTGTCAAATATCACAATATGGGCATTCCTCAAATGCTGTCCATTATATTGAAATTTGAAAAGACTCTGCAATATTGCTGTCAAAGAGCAAGACTTTCCCGAACCTGTATTTCCAAGTATGGCAACATGCTTACCGAACATACGGTCTGGATTTATTTTTACTTGAAAATCAGGAAAAGCAGGAGAACAACCTATAGGCAAATAAAAATCTTCTTTGAAATCAATATCCTCAGTATTGTCCTTTTGGTCAAAAATGATGTTTAGATCATCACGTGTTACATACCATACTGGATTATCTAATATCGGATAGTTGTACACTCCCTGAATGTATTTGTCTACATATATAGTTCCAATCATGGTAGCCGACAAATACCTACTTGATTCCGTCAAGAATATAGCACCTGATGACTTTGTCAAGTCGGTTTCTTCCCTTGTCATCACGCGATTCACCATTGCCACAATACGTTCTGCTCCTACTGGTATGATAATGTAAGAGTTTATGCGGGCTACTGGATATATTTCTTCATATCCGCTCTTATACAGACTCTTCAAGTCATCATCCAAGCGGACATAGACAGACAGGCTATCTACAGTAACAATCCTACCAATGTTTCTTTCATTTGCCATATTAGTCAGCTTTTGATAAGATAGCATTCAATGTATCTGCCACACTATCGCTTGATGATGTGTCAAGAAAGTCAGGCATTAATGTATCTGCAAGTGTCAGGAAGTCACCAAAGAAATCTCCTTCCAAAATAATGATTCTTGGATCGTTCAGATCTTTCAGTCTTTTGATTTCTTTCGAACCTCTCGTTCCATTATAATCCACTATAATAAGAGTAAACGAAGGATTAGACAGTGCCTGATAAATGATATCATTAAAATGCTCGTCACAGAATGAGTAACCCACAGTAAAGAGTACAGATTGTGGTTGTGATGTGCAATAAGCGAAGTGTCGGAACAGTTCCGAGTAAGGCAAATCAAGGGTATAGCTTTTCTTTACTGCTGTCGGATAAACCATCAGGTTACCAAAGCTAAAATCACCACCCTCTTTTGCTTTTCGCTTAATCAAATCTATTGGCATCTCCTCTATTCCATAAATGTTGATGGATGAATGGTTATTGTCAGCTACCCAACTAATAGAACCATGAAGTTTAAAGTACCGAACAACTTTTTCTATTCTTTGCACCTTTCCTGCGGTAGTGCTACCCGGATAGAATATGTCATAGTTGAATGTCTCAGGTTTAAAGTAGCGATGATGAAACCCTGAAAAACCATCAATATATTTAATACCAAGATTGTCGAAAGCATACTCAAACGCCAAGTCATAGTTACTTGTAAATATATTAGCTCTTTGAAGGTTTAAGGGACGTTGCATTAACGATTTCAAGAACTTTTCATGAAAGATATACTTATCTTTTGCAAAAGCCTCCTTAAATTTTTTCCTTTCAATACGATCCAAATCCCTCTGACTCGTTTTACGCTCATGAACGTCACATATATTAAACAGAGAGGCTTTCAAAGAGTTTATAAGCTTGTATACACGTTCAAAACCTTTCTTATCATTCTCTGCATTTTTCTGATAAGAAATAGCCGTTAAGTAGTTAAGCAACAGCTCAAACATCACACATATTTCTCCATAATGCTTCTCTGGAGCATCCTCTTCACCTTCTTTTACTTCTACTTTTTTACAATCACGTATGTAGGTGCCATCATATATTACATCCCATCCTCTTCCGTCTTTAAACTTATCATCTTTCTTCACGTCGTTTGCATCTTTCAAGGATTTCTGCAACTGTGTAATGTACTTTTTAAAGTCTTCTTTCAATTCTCTATCACCAGAGTTTGCAATATCCTCCTCTGCCTGTTTTGGAATGTTCTGAATACTGGCTGCGCCAAGATGAATAGAAGATCCAGTTCCAAATAGGAAGTTTACACTATCAAGTTGCAGATAGTTCTTTATCAGCTCTCTTACCTTTCCAACAACCTTTTGCTGGTAGTCATCCGCAATCTCTCCGTCTTTAACATCTTCCTCTGTCGATATGCCTGCCCATTGAGGTAGACGGTCAACATTACCGATATATATGTGATTGATTTTAGTATTCATATTACCTAATTTGTTCACAAATCCTTATGTCAATACCCATCAACTTCCTTAAACACTATAGTTGATAAGTACTTACTTTAAATGGTATTCATTTCTTATGTATAATCGAATGTTTCAATCGTCTAACTAAAGTTTGAAGGTCCAATTTCCATAGAACAAAACGCAAATAATTCTTTACCTTTACTTTAGCATTATATGGAGCATATTTCCTGAAGAACTCTGTGGGAGTTAGTTTATTAACATCCTCAAACAAAGACTCACGATTCGGCTTTACCTTCATTACCACATTTCGTTCTGCACCTCTTGACTTTTCAAAGGGATAAGGGATGCATTTTATTTCATTCCGTATAGAATTCAACAGATCCTGCCCTTTTTGAGTCCACACATGTACAAGCGTCGTACCCTTATTGTCATCAAAAGAAGAATTACCAGTTTCCCAAATATCACCAAGTGTAAAATCACCCACTCTTTCTTTAGTTTGATATGGACAAGTCATACACGAACGCCTACTAATTTGGCCGCTTAAGAAAAGCCTCAACCATTCATCAGATTCACTTCCACGACGATACTGATCTCGTGCAACAATCCTCGCTTCATGACTCCCATAATGAGCCATTGTACAATATAGAAATCCCCTTTTTTTATCACGGAACACAATGTCAGAAATCCGTTTCTCTTTTTGTTTTTTATATTCAATATACTTTTCAAATACAAGCGGTGAAGGAACAGACTTACATACTACATCTACTGCTATCAAATTGTCATAATCCCTTCTAAGAAACTTATACAATCCATTTATCTGGCAAGGTGTTCCACTAAAGCACACAAAACGACCTTCTGTCAAGAACTTTTTTGCCAACTTATAACTGTCTCCTATTTCGCTTTGAACATATTTAGAATTACGAAAACGAGCAAGCTCTTCCTTTAAATCGACATACCCATGCTTTACTTTCAGGTCCTCTGTCATTATTGCACCGAATACTACACCGCCCTTTCTTATAATATTCTCTGCTATTGCAGTAAAAGCTCCTCCAGATGTAGATTGATAACGTATGGTTTCATCTTTATGTTGTATTATATAAGCACGTGGTGTTAGAGACTTTTCCATGTTAACTGCTGGTTGAATTCCTGGACAAGTTTTTTCACACAATCCACACTCTATACATACAGAATGGTTGATTACAGGATGAAGAAATCCTTCTTCGTTTGGCTGCATAGAAATTGCACCCTTAGCGCATTTCTCAGCACAAGCTGCACATCCACAGCATTTATTTGATTCTACTAGATTAGGCATTTCTTAGCTATTCAAAGCATTTTTTAAATATTCCAAAGACAAATTTCTCTTTTCATCCACTTTAACAAATGCCTTTTCGAAATCAATCTTGTCAGCAATACATGTATCTACATCCTCTTTTCCTGTCAGCATACGACTTTTAAGGCCTGTAAAGCCAAGAAGGGTATAAAGACGATCATTTGCTGAAAACTTACTTCCGTCAGGCCATCTGCGAAATGCGAAGAATTTAGTGGAGTTCAATATACAGAACACACAACAATGGAAAGAATCGGTGCAGACATATTCTGCGTTCTTTATAAGATTGATAAACTCCGAAGGCCCTACATTGTATGGTTTTTCATCCACCACTTCTTCATCATATGCTATATAGGTGGCTCCATGAAGCAATCCAATAATTCTGCATCCTGTTTTCTTGCTCAACTGCTTTACAAATTCACGTTGTTCAGGATTATCTCCCATCAAATACATCAGTATATATTTTCCTTCAGCAAAAGGTTTCTCGTCTTGAATATGCAACCAGTCTTCTGCTGTAAGCATCATAGTTGGGTCGCATACCACTGTAGCTTCGCGTCCGCATTCTTTCTTTACGATATCTGCGCCACTATTCTCACGCACACTAATATGTTCTATACGTGAAAGAAAACGTTTTGCGTGTTTATGCAAAGATGCAGGTAATTCAGGAACACCAAAACTGGTTGAAAATGCTATCTTCTTTACATTATCAGGCACAAACTCTAATGTGAAATAACATCCCACAATGTTTGAGGGTCTCCATAACTGATCACTGCCAACCACTACGGCATCCATTCCTTGAGCCTGTTTACTCAGCCCTTTCCATCCTTTAACCAAAGGAAGCATCTTGTTCCATTTCTTATTGAATTCTGCATATACCTGCTTACGTATCTGCATGTCATGAGCATAATGGTCTGTTGATGCTGAGGCTGACTTTCTGGAGCGGCTTTTTAAGTTAGCCATCAAATACTTCAGCTCTACTGGATCAAACAAACGACCAGCATAATAAAGAAGTTTCTTTATATGAATTTCCCTATGCACACCTTTTATCTCAAAGATACGTGCATCATAACCTAACTTCTCCAAAGTATACTGAGTTGCGTATGTCTGTAGTGCGCTACCAAAATTCTCTTTATAAGTAACGGCTGCTATTCCTATTTTTTTTACCATATTTTTTTACCAAATTAGAGTATAACAATTCAAAATTCTTTACTGCCGTTTTAATATTATAGCAACTCTTGGCAACAACACTATAATATTTCGAACGGTCTTTCACATGAGCTTCATCAACAATTCTAGCCCATATTGTAGCTGGTTGTTCAAGTGAAACTCTATGTATCAAATCTGACAAATCAACTTCTTTTGTGATAACATCATTCATCACAACAGGAAGACCTGTAGCTTGTGCCTCAAGTACAGAAACAGGGAATCCTTCGAATATAGAAGGAAAAATAAAGCAGTCCATTGCCATCATATACTCATTGGCATTAGTTACAACACCAGTGAAAATAACCTTATCTTTCATTCCAAGTTCCTCTACTTGTTGCTTTATAGTAGGCATAAGAGCACCTGCCCCACAACAGATAAGTTTTGCGTTAGATCGAATTTTTAAAATTTCAGCAAAAACCTCAATCAAAAATTTATGGTTCTTTACTGCTGAAAATGTTCCTAAATGACCACATAAAAAGGTATCTTCATCCACACCAACATTTTTACGGATACGCTCTCTAATTGACACTTCGAACTTATACTTTTCAGCATCAATAGCATTGGGTATGTCATAATAGTGCGGATATTTTTTATAGGCTTCTCCATATAATCGTTCTGCAGCCTTATCAGAACAAGCAAACCAATAATCAGCAACTTTTCCTACTCCTTGCGCAAAGAAACTTTTAGCTAACTGCTCTATTTTATTCCCCCTATATCCTGCACTATGACTATGAGCAATTGTTTTCATTCCATATTTCTTAGCTATTCCTAAAAATAAAGAAGCGGAATTAGTCGCATGTGCATAAACGATGTCGTATTTATGCGTGCTTAAAAATCTGTTCCATGCCTTAGTATACGAAATGTAATTATATATTTTAAAATATGGCAAAATATAAAAATCACATCCGTATTTTATACATTCATCCTCAATGCCATCACTTTCTGCATAGAAATTAATTGCAAAATCAATATGGAATTTATTCATATCAATATTCCGCAGCACATTAAGCACAAATGCCTGAACACCACCCATTCTGGTGTTAGCCATAACCATTAGTATGTTTATCTTGCCTTTCTGAATCATTAGTGCACTCCCTTTAGTTTTCTTTGTGTAAAATAAGCCCAAGAAAGCAAACAATCAAATAAGTCCTTACTCCTTAAGTCTTTAATATCCAAATCATCGAAACCAACGAAATCTTCCTTGTGCTCTTTCAAAAATATTTCTGTAGCTTCGAAGTTTACATCTGTCATAGTAGATGGATGCAAGCAGAATGTCCATATACCATTTATCTTCATTTCTGTACAATGTCCTCCTAATTGTGGGAGGAAGACGAAGTCACCTTTTTATATGGTTTTGTGGCTATTGTATCACTTATAATCCTGATATCTGTACACTCTCTTAATGCCTTCAGAGTGTTCTCGTCAAATGTATGACTTGGAGCAAAGAAATACTTTGGTTTAACTTCATGACTCAAAAGGATCTCGAAGCCATCTCGAATCTTTTGTTTCTGCACTTCATAAGGAACACCCGCAAATTCAGAACGAGACCAAAGAGGATTTAACCCCTTTAAGCCATCGTCTGAAATATAGCAATGGTTATAGCCATGCAATGCTATGGCATAACCTTTCTGTTGCCATAGCTTCGCCTTTTTCCAAAACTCTTCATCAGGAGCATCTATCTCCTGCTTAGGATCTTCATTATGCGGAATTATGCCCACCATTGGACGCACACCATATAGGTCAAGAATGTCAAACATTCTCTGCCATTTAGCTTGATCCATAGTTGGACAGGCATCATCCAAACGGATTAGATATTTATTGCTCATACCTTTTCAATTAATTGTATGTATTTATCAACAAATGCCTTTTCTGAAAATTTATCAACAGCAATACCCCTACTAATATCACCCATTGCAATACGTTCTTTGATACTTAGTTTTGAAAACTTCAAAAAAGCAAAGAACATTGAATCCTCGTTTGTAGGATCAAACATAAAGCCATTGCGTCCTTCCTGAACTATAAATGGATTATCACAAACATTGCTGCATAGTATAGGTTTTGCACAACTCATTGCCTCACACACCACATTTGGATATCCCTCATATAAGGAAGGTAAACAAAATGCATCACATTGTTGATACTCTTTTTTTATATCCTTTGTGGCAGGCAGAAACTCAATGATATCTTCAATGGCATATTTATGCAATGTGTGAAGCACCTTCTTTTGGTATTCTCCTTCACCTGCACTTACATTGCCAAACCATTTGAAATGTAATGGTAGTGATTGTTCTTTTATTTTACGCAGAACAGAGAGGAATCTGAGAATATTTTTTTGTTCCGCAATACGCCCAGCAATTATAATTTCTATTTTTTCACTTTTTTTATAATATAGAGCAGGACTAAATGTAGATATATCAGTAAAATTAGTTATTGTTATTACTTTATCTCTATAAGCAGGATAATGATTTAACAAAAACTTCTCCTGAGAAAAAGAATTTGGCACGATATAATCAGCAAATCTATACAAACCAAATTTAAGCCTTTCACGAAACGAAAGCACTTGTGTTGTATTACGCTCAGAAACAATCACTTTGGCTTTTAGACCCAATAACTTCAAAATGGATACAATAATTGTTGCCCCATTTTTATAAGCTATAACATAATCATAATTATTTTCTGTAATTAGACTTTTAACAACTGTTATTTTACCTAAACGACCATTTGGAGTCAAAGTAATACAGTTGAGATTGTACTGACTTATTAATTTCGTATAAAAGTTCTTATTATGATAACAAGCTAAATCAACTATATAGCCTCTTTCTTTTAATAAATGCGCTAAACCTATAAGCTGGCGTTCTGCACCACCTAAAGTAAAGCCATCTGTTAAACACAATATTTTTTTCATTATTATCGAAATTTTGAATCTATAAATTCCAATAATGCCACGGGAGACATTTCTTTGGTATAATTAAAATCCACCGTATTATTATCTTGAATAAAAGCAGCAATTCCATCCTTTAAATCGCAATAATCGTTCACAACATATATTAATTTAGGATTATAAAATGGTGCATCTATTATTGATTTATTATTTGTTATTAATTTCTTTTTAAATGCGATAGCCTCCCATGTTCTATAAGTATACCCATCCGCATTATTCTGCATAATCTCCAACAAAAATTTTGTCTTAATTGTCCTTACAAGATTTTCAGCGTATGATATTGGCTTTTCAATATATGATATACCCGGTCTCTCAACCTTCATATCTGACGGGCATTTATAAATATAGAAATCACATCTTAATCCAAATGATGATAGCAAATCATACAACTCAATAACCCGCTGAAGTCTTCCTTTATATTTAGCAACAAAATATACGTCACTTTCTTCTACATTTAAATCAGGAAGAATAAAATTACTTGAGAATACTGTATGGTGATATGTAAAACCATACTTTTGGCAATCAGATTTGTCATATGAAATAATCAAATCATATAATGCTCTCTCTTTTTCTATCTTCCATTTTTCATGAGTAAACAGCTCTGTTTGTCTTGCAAAAATATCCGTAAGAAATAATACGATTTTACAATCTGGGTATTTCCTTCTAAGATATTGATGGTATCTGCTTTGTTTAGCAAACATTGCAAAGTTGGCTAGAAAGATAAAGCAATATTTATTGTTTTTACTTAAAGTGTCTTTAAAATAGAAATGATTCCATATAGACTTGCCTGGTATTCTGATTTTTTCGTTTAATTCGGGACGAAAATGCGTTCTATATAGAAAGCCCTTTAAAGTACACTTCGATGGTTTGCATCCTGACACATAAATTACGTTGTCTAATCCATTAAGGTCATTAAATGCATATTTGTATATTTCATCCTCGGATCCCAAAATTACATAATTGAACATATTCCTATATATTTATTGAAAGTTAAAATAATAAGGCAAAACACCAATACTATTAATATCATTATTATACTCAATTAACACTGTAAAATAGTGATAAATCATGTATGTTAAAACTAACGATATTAACGTTTTTGATGATTTCATTCGTTCCCAAACATTAGGTATATACATAAGCATGAAAATAGTAAGAGGTATTGTTAGTCTTCTGCAAAATACAGATTGTACAAGTAAACAATACAAAACTACACCAAGAAAAAACACTTGATATATCCTATCATACTCTTTATCTTTAGTGTATGAAAAAAAACCAAAAAAAGCAAAAGGTAATACACTTGATAATATACCTATAATGTTTAACTTTCCACTGTATATATTATCTGTAAGATAAATATCAAAGTCAATACCTGCATTTTCTGTTCCACTGATAGATGTAGCCGACAAAAATACCATGCCTTGCCTTAATAGGGCATCCCAAAAAGGCATACTACCGAAAATTACGGCAAAACCAATGATTCCTCCAACCTTTTTTTTAGTTAGTCGAAAATCAAACAATGCAGACAAAAAGAATAGAGGCATCACTGTCAAAAGCATTCTGTGAGTATAAGCTGCTATTAAGAAGCACAAAACAACCAAAAATAGCCTATACATCCTTTTAAAAGGCATATCTTTTTTAAAATAAAGATAGCCTCCTAAAATGAAATATGATGTACCCAACATCTGCCTTACAATGTTAAATGTCTCTTGGAAGAAAAGAGGAGTTGCAAAGTAGAATAACAGAAGAAATAAAGCAGGACGTTTTACATACTCCCTGTCTAACATAATCACCAATAGAGGTATATATGTAAGAACAGCCACAAGTAGTAAGAATGTATAGCCATCTCCTCCAACACTCAGATTCATGTTACACAAGAAGTCAAATACTTCACCAAATCGAGAGTTGTACGTACCCCTTTCTGCATAATCAAAGTAACGACTTGTATCAATACAAACATCTTCTCTTCGCATTCCACATAGAAGACACATTGAAAACATTATAAAAATGCTCAAATTTCTCTGCGTCCTATATGGTTGACGCGATGCTACAATAATCAGTATAAATAATAAGACAAAATATATCATAAGTATTTCTGTAGTGAAGTACGCATCCACCTTTTGGCATAAATAGCTGTTTTAAATAAATCTCTTGCTATTTTATATTTGCCAATGAATAAGTACATTTTTTCTAAAAACGATGGTGCCTGTATGTAAGTTCTGGCATCTTTAATAGCAGAAACTTTATCGTTAAGAATATAATTCTTAAGATTGCGTTTATAGCTGACAGATAGACATTGAACATAAGCATCGTTGCGATTAAATACTTCACATAATTTTTTTTGTGCTTCAAGAAGACGCATTTCTCGTTTGTATATCTTCTCATAGTTCTTTGAATGTGAAGCACTCTCTTCAAGCACTCTGTAAGTAGCAGTGGTATACTCTAAATACTTTACTTTTGTAGCATGAAGAAAATATGCAAAATCAGCAAATGATCCATCAATGGCTTTAAATGAATGTATTGGAGTTGGTACAAACTTTGCCCTAAATAGCCATGTTGCAGGACATAGAAAACCTCTGTTGACCACAAAATCAATAACATCCTTATAATCCCTACGAGTATTAGGATTTTGTTTAAAATAATCAGATATAGTACGATTAGAGTTCTGGTAGTACATATTAAAATCAGTATAACACAAACCATACTCACTATGACTATCCAAAAAATCAACTTGTCTTTGAAGTTTATAAGGATCTACCCAAAAGTCATCACCCTCACATAATGCTATATATTCTCCATGGGCATGCGGATACAAGAATAAATCCTCCATCTGCATGCCTCCTTTACTATATTGATTTTCTGTCTCATATATAACTTTTATTATTCTCGGATATTTCTTTTCATATTCTTTTAGAATATCAATAGTGCCATCCGTAGAACAATCGTCATGTATGATTATCTCGTATGCAAAATTAGCCTTTTGCATCAAAAAACCATCGATACACTTTTTAATATATTTGCCATGATTGAATACAAGGCAACATATACTTACTTTAACTTCTGTCATTTTACATTTATTTTTAACCATGTAGATTGATTTTCCAAAGCAAAAGCAAGCTCTTCCCTTGAGTCGAACCTTAAGAATAAAGTTCCCAATGCAGCGTTGGCTCCTGTAAAAGAATAAACAATATCCCCTTCTTTAATTCTTAATTCTTCCTCAATAACATGCTCTTTTATAAACTTTGAGGCTATCTCTACAGATTGAAAAACACCTGTCTTATCTGAATGCAGTACAAGAATAGCAAAATGACCTTTATAGTTAGGCTCATGCATATTTTCTATTGACAACCCCAACGCTTTACGGGTTTCTGCTGCATTTATGTTCACATCAGCTGCATAATTTAACAATTCTGCAAGACGATTTCCCCCTGCACGAGGTGATACTTCCATAAGATATGCCTTTCCATTAGTACATACTCTACATTCAACATTGAACAAACCGGTAGTAACTTCAAGGAGAGTAAATAATCTTTGAAGTTCTGATTTTATCTCTTCTTGATATTTTTGCTCCATAATAGACGGCCACACTTCAGCAGAAGGAGTATATGGATTTATAGCATTTTTATCAAAATATTGATCATAAAATCCATTATAAAGAAGCTTTCCGTCTACTACAAAAGACTCAGAACCGGCAGAGAAGCCTTGCTTCTCTAAGAAGTCCTCTATAATAAAATAACCATTATGAGATTCAGAAAGAGCAAACTCAATAGCTTCTTTAAGCTTTGATTTATCATCAACTCTTGTCACTCCTTTACTACCAGCTGAATCAACAGGTTTTACAATAACAGGCCAATTGAAGTAATTTACATCATTTAGAGCCTCTTCTATGTTATTGTATCCTTTGGCATTTGGACAATTAAATCCATTATCAGACAAAAACTTACGGAAAAGATGTTTATCTTGAAGAATACAAGCTGTTTTATACGAACATTGGAAAGGCAATCCCATCTTTTCTGCTACATATGCAGCTGTTACGACTCCAGGATCCACAGCATGAGATAAGATTCCATCTATCTGTAGTCTTTGAGCTTCTTTTAAAACTGCATCTTTATCAATTATACTTACATTACAATACTCATCAGAATATTTATGAGCAATATTATCTGGAAGATAGTCTGCTGTAATTACATATGCCCCAAGCTTATGCGCTTCTTCTATAACAGGAAGAAGATAGCGCAATCCACCAAGGAGCATCAATTTTTTTTGTGTCATAATTTACTTTTTAAAGAAATCCAATACGCGTTCAATATCATTATCACTCAACTCATGGTGCATAGGCAAACAGATGACGCTATCTGCCATTTTGTGAGCATTGGGGAGGTTTGCAGGATTAGCAGATTCAAGACCACGATAGGTTGAGAATTCTGATATTAGAGGATAGAAATAACGACGACCAAGAACATTAGCTTCCTTCATTTTGAAGTAGAGCTCATCTCTTGTCATACCAAATGCCTTTGCATCAATGAAACAAGGAAAATAACTATAGTTATGTTTTACTCCTGGCATATCGTCGAAGAATGTTACTCCTTCCACATTGCGAAGTTCCTCACGATACTTTATCGCAACTCGCTGACGAGCAGCAATGGCAGCATCAACTTGTTTAAGATTTAAGAGACCGTATGCCGAACGCATTTCATCAACTTTAGAATTGATGCCTGGTCCAACAACAGTTACTTCATTAGCAAAGCCAAAGTTCTTCAAGAAGTCTATGCGCTTCTTCGTTTCTTCGTTTTTCATAATCATAGCCCCACCTTCAATCGTATTGTATACCTTTGTAGCATGAAACGACAGTGTACTCATGTCCCCCCAATTTAGTATACTTTCGGTTTCTACCGTTTGGTTCTCTCGCTTGACTGGTGTGCATGGTTCAAGTGCATTACGAGTCTCATCAAAAGCACGCTTATAGTCTGCTTCATTCTTAGGAATCTCAAGAGCAAAAGCATGGGCTGCATCATAAATAACCTTCAAACCGTATGTATCAGCAATCTCTTTAATGCGACGAACATCACAAGGTTTGCCATAACAGTGTACTGGCATAATTGCTGTGGTCTTAGGTGTTATAGCTGCTTCTATTTTATCTGGATCAAGATTACCAGTACTAGGGTCAATATCTACAAATACCGGCTTGCAACCTGCCCACCATATTGAGTGAGTAGTGGCAACAAACGAGTAAGGAGTTGTGATCACTTCACCTGTAATACGAAGAGCCTGTAGGGCTGTAAGAAGAGGAAGAGTACCATTAGTAAAAAGACTTACTTGAGGTACGCCAAGATATTTCTTAAGTGCAGTCTCTAACTGCTGATGGAAATGACCATTATTAGTTATCCACTTTGATTCCCAGATTTGTTTGAGCAACTCGTTAAATTCATCAAGATTTGGAAGTAACGGACTTGTTACTGTAATTGATTTATTCATCTGACTTTATTTTTTTTAAAATTGTTTTTAATTTAGGCAAAACAATGCCTTTAATTTCGAAATACTCAGGAAGTTTCACGCATTCACATATTATTACAACTATAGCAAATCCACAAACTACCTGAATTATCAATAGTATAAAATGATTCAACGGAATTAATGAAATACACCAAACTGGAATTGCCATAGTTGTAGCAACGCAAAAAGATGGCATAATGTCTTTGATCTGCTCTTTAATACTATAGTTCAAAAACGGTCCTGAGTAATACGCATTTAGGTAATACGCTATACAACCTGTTACAATGCTCGAAGCCACCATTATATAGATATCAATAAATACACCCAACAACAGTGGTCCTACTGCTATTATTTTCTTTATAATCTCAAGTTTAAGAAACAAATCACTGCGTCCTTGAACCTGTAACATATTGAGATTTATTGCATGAAGGGGATATAGAGCACCATTTATACAAATTAAAATCAAAAATGGCACACAATTTATCCATTTCTCACCAATCAAAACTAGTATCATTGGTTTTGATACTGCGGCCATTCCATACATTAGCACAAATGTAGGAAGCATCATTGTTTTAATAATGCGTTTATATGCTTGTTTTAACCTAACATTATCATCTTGTATACTACTCAATACGGGGAAACTTACACGCTGTATGATTGACGTAAGATTTGAACTGAATAGTTGGCTAAATTGATTGGCTCTTGTATACAGACCAAGAGTAGCGGGAGAATAAAACTTACCAACGACAACTTGATACAACTCTTTCCATGTAGTGTCAAGCAATGTGCTAATCAACATTTTCCAACCATAAGACCACATTTCATTAAATGATGTCCGGCTGAAACACAGTTTTGGTATCCATCTATTAAAGAATACAAACATAACTGCAGTTGATAGCTGCATTGATATTTGCTGACCAACCAGTGACCATACTCCAAACCCTGCATAAGCCATCACGATACCAACACAACCACTTATTATTGAAGATATGAAGGTGACTTTGGTTTGAGTCTTGAAATCAATACACTTCGTAGTACGCGCTTTTTGGACAATACACAAAGCATTGATAATAACAATACATGACATCACCTGTGTCAATGCTATCAACTCATGGCGATTAAAAAAAGAGGCAATGGGTTTCGCACATAAAAAAAGCGCAACACTCATTACAAATGAAACTATTATATTTGTATAAAAAACTGTACTATAATCTTCCTCTGTTGCCTCTTTTTTTCTTATCAAGGCATTGGTAAAACCGCTATCTACTATAGCATTAAAAACCGAGATAAAAATGGTAAGAATACCTATAAGTCCATATTCGTCAGGAGACAGCAAACGTGCAAGAATGATGCTTACAATAAATGTAATACCCATTCTTGCGACATTGTCAATCGCACTCCAACCTAATCCATGTAGGGTCTTGGTCTTTAATGATTTAGTCTCCATAAATTAGCGGTTAGAATACATACTTTCGTAGTACTTTTCATACTCACCAGATGTAATATTTTCCATCCATTTCTCATTATCAAGATACCATTTTACAGTCTTCTCTATACCTTCCTCAAACTGCAAAGACGGTTCCCATCCAAGTTCCTTCTGAAGCTTTGTTGAGTCAATCGCATAACGAGCATCATGACCAAGACGGTCTTTTACGTATGTGATAAGGTTGAGGTCTTCACCTTCGGCACGTCCAAGCAAACGGTCTACTGTCTTGATGACTGTCTTGATGATGTCGATGTTCTTCCATTCATTGAAACCACCAATGTTATAAGTCTCAGCTACCTTGCCTTCATGGAAGATAAGGTCAATAGCACGTGCATGGTCTACTACATACAACCAGTCGCGAACATTCTCTCCCTTGCCATATACAGGAAGTGGCTTGCGATGACGGATATTGTTGATAAAGAGAGGTATCAACTTCTCAGGGAACTGATAAGGACCATAGTTGTTTGAGCAGTTAGTCACGATTGTCGGCATTCCGTAAGTGTCATGGAAAGCACGTACAAAATGGTCTGAGCTTGCCTTTGAAGCAGAATAAGGAGAGTGAGGATTGTACTTTGTCGTCTCATAGAAGAAGTCCTCTCCGTATGCAAGATGATGCTCCTCGGAGCTTGCCTTTGTGGTGAAAGGAGGCTTGATACCTTCTGGATGAGTCATCTGCAAAGCTCCATAAACCTCATCTGTTGAGATATGATAGAAACGCTTGCCTTCATATTTCTCTGGCAACGACTCCCAATAGAGTTTGGCAGCTTGGAGAAGAGTCAATGTACCCATTACATTGGTACGGGCAAATGTGAATGGATCTTTGATGCTACGGTCAACATGACTCTCAGCTGCAAGATGGATAATGCCATCAACATGCTCATCCTGCATCAACTGATAGAAAGCGTCAAAGTCGCAAATGTCCATCTTGACAAACTTATAATTGGGCTTATCCTCAACATCCGTAAGATTAGCAAGGTTGCCAGCATAAGTCAACTTATCAAGGTTGATGATTTTATACTCAGGATACTTGTTTACAAAAAGTCTTACTACGTGTGAACCGATAAAACCAGCTCCACCTGTGATTACGATTGTACGTTTATATTGTGTCATATCTGTTTATTATTAAAATTCTGGATAGAGATTCATGTCAATAGAGAAAGGACTGTCGAAGTCTTTTAGTAGTTCATGCTTTGTGTCCTTTTCGCTAAGAATGGCATTCTCTGTAGGAATCTGCCAGTCTATACCAAGACTGTCATCAATGATGCTGATGCCACCATCTGCCTGTGGAGCATAGAAGTTGTCACACTTATACTGGAATACTGCTGTCTCTGACAATACAGCAAAACCATGAGCAAAACCTCTTGGCACAAAGAACTGACGATGATTGTCCTCTGTAAGCTCTACCGCCACATGCTGTCCGTATGTAGGACTTCCCTTGCGGATGTCTACTGCCACATCAAGCACTCTACCTTTTACACAACGAACCAATTTGCTCTGTGTAAATGGAGGACGCTGGAAATGCAAGCCTCTCATAACACCATAGCTCGACATACTCTCATTATCCTGCACAAAGTTTATCTTGCGGACCTTCTCCTCAAACTCTCTCTGCGAAAAGCTCTCAAAGAAATATCCACGGGCATCCTTGAACACTTTCGGCTCAATAATTACCACTCCATCTATTGCTGTCTTTATTACTTCCATCTTCTATTTTAGTTCTGTAGGTTGTTTATACATATTTTTAATGAATCAGTCCAATACGGCACTTTCACTCCAAATGTCTCCTTTATCTTGCTCTTGTCCAATACCGAATATGCAGGACGCTTAACCGGACTTGGATACTCTGCACTATAGCATGGATTAATCTCACATTCCTTATGACCGATATACTCAGCTATCATTTTTGTGAAGTCAAACCATGAGCATACTCCCTCGTTTGAGAAATGATAAATGCCTGTCTTTGAATACTCAGACGAAGAGTTTTCTTTCTTATAATCCTCTATTATCACCTCAATAGCCTTGGCAAGGTCGTAAGCGTAAGTAGGAGTGCCACACTGGTCGAACACAACCTTTAATGCAGGCTTTGTTGCAGTAAGATTGAGCATAGTCTTGCAGAAATTCTTGCCAAACTCAGAATAAAGCCAAGCAGTACGGATAATGACGTGCTTAACATCTGTTGCCATGATCTTCTGCTCACCATTAAGCTTTGTTGTGCCATACACACCAGTTGGAGTACCCTTTTGATCTTCCTTGCATGGAGTGTTGTATGGTTCCTTACCGAATACATAATCTGTTGAAATCTGCACAAGCAGACCGTTAGCCTCTTTCATTGCCTTGGCAAGATTCTCTGGTGCATCAGCATTCAGCTTTTCTGCAAGGGCTGCAAGCTTTTCGTCAGTCTCACAAGCGTCAACATTAGTCCATGCAGCACAGTTGACAATAACATCAACATTGTTCTCACTCACCATCTTTCTGATAGCCTCCAAATCAGTAATGTCAAGGTAAGTTGTTTCGACACCTTCAATCTGGTTGACATCAGTAAAGATATAATTGTCTGCGGAATGCTTGGCAATGATACGCATCTCATTGCCAAGCTGTCCATTAGCTCCTGTTACAAGTATATTCATCGTTTCTAACTATAAATTTGGATTTCCGGTCTGCTTTATCTCATCAATAACCTTAAGCAGATACTGACCATATTGATTCTTTAACATTGGCTTTGCCAATTCACGCATACGCTCCTCGTCTATCCATCCCTGGCGATAAGCAATACCTTCAAGACAAGCTACCTTTAATCCCTGACGCTTTTCCAACACCTCTATATATGTAGAAGCCTCTGAAAGAGAATCGTGTGTGCCTGTATCAAGCCAAGCAAAACCACGTCCAAGGGTCTGCACCTTGAGCTCATTATCACGCAAGAACCACTGGTTTACTGTTGTTATTTCATATTCTCCACGTGCCGATGGCTCTATCTTGCTTGCCACATCCACCACCTTATTTGGATAGAAGTAAAGACCTACAACAGCATAGTTGCTCTTTGGGTGCTCTGGCTTCTCTTCTATTGATAAGCAATTACCATCCTTATCAAATTCAGCTACACCATAACGCTCTGGATCGTTCACCCAATAGCCAAATACTGTAGCCTTCTTATCTTCCTCTGCAGCACGTACTGCCTCTTTAAGCTTGGCAGTAAATCCCGATCCATGGAATATATTGTCACCAAGAACAAGACAGGCAGAATCGTCACCGATAAAATCCTTGCCTATAGTAAATGCCTGTGCAAGTCCATCAGGAGACGGCTGCTCTGCATAAGTAAAGTGTACTCCATAGTCAGAGCCATCGCCAAGAAGACGCTTAAAGCCTGGGAGGTCGTAAGGAGTCGAGATTATCAGTATGTCACGAATGCCCGCAAGCATCAGCACACTGATAGGATAATACACCATTGGTTTGTCATAAATAGGCATAAGCTGCTTGCTGATGCCTTTGGTAATGGGGTACAAACGTGTACCACTACCACCTGCTAATACTATACCTTTCATATATTTTTGGTTTTTGAATTAACAACATATTCTACAACTTCATCCCTTTCAGGATCATACACATACCCTATTTCGTCTATACAATTAGTATATTTCATAGATATATGTGTCAAATCCAATACGCATATCTGGTTTGCATCAGACTTCTGAGGTATATACTGATATTTGTAAAATTCCAAGCCACAGACAACCTCACTATCCACATAGAGTTTGAAATCACTATATTTGTCAAGTTCCGCAGATATGCCTCTTGGTATAACAATGAGTTTACCTGGACAGCGATCATATTTTTGCAACAACAAGTCAAGAAGTACTTGACAGAAATTATTGGTATTTACAGTTTTTTCCATATTGTTCTATTTTTCTTTTAAGTTAGTGATCAATTTAGGGCATAACCCTTTGTATAGGCACTTTTGCAAGTGCCTATATATTGAGATGTTAAAAATTTGTCAGGTCGCATACTGAAAAAATCCCTGCAACCGTTAAATATATTAGATAAAGTCTTCACGCTCAATAATTCAAGCAAGCTTGATTCTATTCGCTTAATCAGACTTTTAGTAAAAAAATTACCAAGGTACTCCCATGCAGACCGTCCTTGCATCTTAACTGTTCTGATGATGCTATGATAAGTTGCTGCCATCTCTGCCCCTTCGTCACTGCCTCCATCTGAATACTGTAAATAGAATCTTTTCAAATTTTCACTGCTATACATTATTGTATGTTTATAATTCAGCAGCGAAGGAACTATTTTCTATATTAAGCCATAAATTGAATGCATACTGCACATATGAAATAATCATGATATTCACATTTTTCCATCGCTTGTCAATATCGATAGTTGATTCAACATGCTTTAAGCAATATTATGAACTTCTTTTATATACTCTTTTATTATCAACATATTCGTTATTTCTTTATAAGCAAAACTCATAGAATGATAAACACTATTATACTTCAAAGCTATTGCCGTTATGTATATTGATATTATTTTTTGCACCATCTTTGATATGGATTCGGCTTCCTTTTTCTGAAATGACGGGAAGTGTTTTAATGCTGTAATGGAAGCCATGTGAGTAACATCAGCAGTGTGAACATCTTTACATAACAAAGCATATTCATCATGAAGTTGTACATGAAGTTTTTGCTTCGTTCCCACAAAAACATTTGTTGCTTTTGCTTTATAAAAAATCTCATAAACACCTTTTGTCGTAGACAAAGACTTATCTTCATCCATACAAGAGCCTTTTATAAAATTCTCAATAGAACTACGCAACAACAACTTTGCACCTTTATAACAACCCTGAAATACAAGAAAAAAGGCTTGCCCTAAATCTGAACAAGACTCTTGTAGATATTCATATTGTTCTTTAGGCATATTTACACTTCCATTATTCAAAACTAATTTTTGATGTATTTCTTCTATCAATACAAGATAAGCTAAATATTTTTTATGAAAAGTAGACAACAACTTTTTAGCATCCTCAATCTCTAACACATCTGACAATCCATAATTTTTGATAAACGAGCATAATTTATCAAAGTCTTCCTTTACAAACCTAGACATATTCTAAATATTTCGTAACTTAGCTATCGTTTCATTCCATGAGAAGTTTGGCTCTTGGCGATGCCTTTTCAATTCTGCCATTTTACTTTCATTGTTAAGCAACATATCTAATGTTTCAACTAATTGCTCCAACTTACCTGAATTTTCTTTAGACACCTTACAGAGTATGGAACCGATATATTCTATCTTGGAACGCTTTGACTGTATATTTAACTCTATTCCGAGTTCCTGTTTGGCAAAGTCCAAAATGTCTTCCTTTTTAGGAAATAATTCTATATCTTGAAAAATTGTAGGAAGAACACCAACTAAGTATTTGGTATCAGCCTTTAACTTTCCCGCTGTCATTCCATTATCATTAGAATCTTGTAGCTGCCTATAGATATCTTTTATAGTTATATCTTTATAATTCTCTGTTATCCAAGATAACTCTTGGATAAAATTGAGAATTCTTTTTTTCTTATTGTTTTGCTTCATCATCGTCTATTCTTTTTATCATCTCCTGAACAATTCCGGTCAAACAAAGTTTAACATCATCCTTTGGTTGATCCAGAATAAATTGTTGATTCAATTGGAACTTTGCAATATCTGTTCGTTTCTTCAAGTACTTTTTATACAATAAGTCTTTCAATTGCTTTTTCTTACCTATAGTTTCTTGACATTTATTAAAAACTATAGTAGCTTCTTCTACTATAGTCAAGACTATTCCAATGCACTTAATACTCAGATCTAAATCTTTTTTCTTTCTAGATATTATATTCTGTAACAAATCAATTCCTGTATAAGAAAGAGGATCTGGCTTAACAGGAATAATATAATAATCACTGGCAAGTAACGCACTTACCATCCAAATTGAAGGAGTTGGCGGAGTATCAATAATAACATAGTCAAAATGGTATATTTTGTTTATCACATCCAAATATCTCTTCAAACGATTTTCCTTACCAGAACCTGCACTTATCTCTATTTGGTAAAGATTTAGATTACCAGGAAGAACGAATAAGTTTTCCAGAATTTCCACAGGAGTAATATCTGAGTACTCAAAATTTTTAGTTTCTGTTACACCATCGACAGTACTGATATTTATCGGTCCTTCTATAAATAAATCCAAGATAGTCTTTCCTTTAGCTTTTAGATAATTAAAATACTTATCACCTGAGAAAAAACATTGGGTAGCATTAAACTGCGGATCAATATCAACTACCAATACTTTTTTGTTTTCTCTTGTAGCTAAGCAATGAGCTACATTAGTTGAAAGAGTAGTTTTTCCTACTCCTCCTTTCATATTTATAAAACTAATCTTTCTCATAAGTTATCGTATTATTTATTCTATGTCTAATATTTTTATTAATTGATATCATCATCGAAGAAAAGTGTCCATTCTTGACTGCCAGGCTGATCAAAATCAGGTGACAAACGAAACTTATCACTAAATGCAGAACGATAGTTGCCACCACATAATGGTTTTTCAGCACCCATTGGATTCTTATCCTTACTCAATGTAAATGTTTGAGTTATCATTCCTAACAATGTCGATTTTTGAGTACCGTTTTGTCCTGCTATTGCAGTCAACATTGAACCAACTTCAAAATCTTGATTAATGAATCCACGAAACTTTTCTATATGTACTTTTGTTATCAACATACTGTCATTTGATGTGTATTTTATTGAACATTTCCTCGGTCAACCTACAATTATCAGAAAAGAACATCACCTCGGTACCTTTACCATTGTTGTTGGCACTATAGTTGAGCTCAAACTCCTGAGAGCGAAAATCTTTATACAAATCTTTTGTCGTAGGACACGACCCAATGAAGGGCGTTGACCTTGGATATAACATCACATATCTGTGTATGATCGGAGTCGTTGTAATAGTTCATATATAAACCCTGACCTTTCTTATAATATGGAGGGTCTAAATATAATAAGGTGTCGGGGGGTGCTGTTTGGGCTATATCTGCCACTAAGTCAACTGCATCCTCATTGTGCAACTCTATACGATCGGCATAAGTAGCAATGCGTCGAATACGAGATATGAGATTTTCCTTACGGTAACGGGCGTTTATCTTATAATTGCCTGTCTGCTCATAGCCGCCTATCACTCCAGCCTTAAGTATTCCTGAGCGGTTTGTACGGTTTAGAAAGAATGAAGAGAAACCTAATGACAACAAGTCGACATCTTCCTTGTGATTCTGAATGTCACGCATAGTAGATAAACATCAGGCATATGTAATTGACTAGTATTTTAAGGTTACTTATCTGAACGAAAAAGTAATATAATATACTTGGCGATTTAATATAATATAAATGCCACTTTAATATAATATAAATGGCAAAGTAATATAATATACTTTTTGCTATAGATTTTGATTATTTTATGCGATTGGGTTTGGGGCGTGACAATAAGGCGTCGTTGATGCGGGCGCGGAGGTTGTCGATGGTCCTGCCCTTGGTAAGCTTAGTAGCTAAAGGAAGGAGGATACTTATGAAACGCTCCTTTACTATCTCTTCTTCGGTAAGTTTTGGTTCCTGCTCGAACATGTAAATTACTACTTTAGCAAGTTCGGTGGCATTTTGACACTCACTGAGTTGGGCGATATAGTCAGGAAGATTCACCTTATCTACATATAGGGACAGCTTGCCGACTTCGGGACATGACTCTTTGTCGACAACTGTGTTACTGAGTATTTTCTCGGCAAACTGGTCACCATAGAAGTTTTGTACAGCTTCGGTAGCATTGGGAAGAATTTGATTGTTACCTCCGTTAATGTTGATTGTAATGTCGTTCATATAGGTTGTAAACATTAATCGTCGTTAATCGAACATTAATCTGACGTTAATAAATCGATGTTAATTCGTGTTTACTTAAAACTTGAACAATGGGATTAATTGTTGTAATAACGAGCGTACCACTCTGCAAAGCGACGGAGACCTTCTCTTAAACTTGTATTTGGCTTAAATCCAAAATCTTGCTCCAAAGGAGTTGTATCAGCATAGGTTACTGGCACATCGCCAGGTTGCATAGGTACAAGTTCCTTGTGGGCTTCGAAGTCGTAATCCTTAGGCAATACTCCTGCACGTACAAGCTCTTCTTGTAGGATGGTTACGAAATCAAGAAGATTTTCAGGAGAGTTGTTTCCAATGTTGTATACCTTGTATGGAGGAATAGGAAGACCGTCCTCACCATTCTGCTTCTCAGGAGCGTGCTGCATAATACGGACTACACCTTCTACAATATCATCAACAAAAGTGAAGTCGCGCTTACAGTTGCCGTAGTTGAAAATCTTGATTGTCTCACCTTTAACAAGCTTATTTGTGAAACCGAAGTATGCCATATCTGGACGACCAGCTGGACCATAGACAGTGAAGAAGCGAAGGCCTGTAGAAGGAATGTTATAGAGTTTGCTATAGGCATGAGCCATAAGCTCATTACTCTTTTTGGTGGCTGCATAAAGAGACACAGGATTATCTACCTTGTCATCTGTAGAATACGGAACCTTCTTGTTGCTGCCATATACTGATGATGAAGAAGCATATACAAGATGCTCTACCTCATGGTGGCGACATGCTTCAAGGATGTTGTAGAAACCTATAAGGTTACTCTGGATATAAGCATCAGGATTGGTGATGCTGTAACGTACACCTGCCTGAGCAGCGAGATTTACAACAACAGAAATATTGTTTTCTGTGAAAATCTTTTCTACGGCTTCCTTGTCGGCGATAGAGGCGTGGACAAAAGTCCAGTCACAACCCAAAGCCTCTATTTCTTTCAGACGTTCATACTTGATATTTACATCATAGTAATCGGTAATGGAATCAATACCGATTACTTTGATGTTCTTGACATCGTGGAAAAGACGCTTTACGAGGTTGCTACCTATAAAGCCAGCGGCACCTGTCACGAGGACAGTCTTGCCTTCGAGATTTATATTATATTCTACCATATTGACCCCCTCTTATCCCCCTTAAAGGGGGAGGATCCGGAAGGGTACGGATATTAAAAATTATTCTTAATTATGTCTTATCGATGACGGAAGAAATCAACAATATAATCACCTATTATATATTGTCTTCTACATTTCTGACCCAAACCATTGCTTTTGGCTATTAGCCAAAAAGCAGCCTCTGCTTGTGTCAAACTCTTCCTGTTGACCTTTGCATTTTCTTTCAGTATCTTATATACTGATTTATCTGCTGTTTGCCAATCGTTCATACAGATAAAAGCCTATCTTTAAAGAAATTGTAACTTAGCATTCTTCACAACCAACTAAAGCCTCCCTTTAAGGGAGGTTTGGAGGGTCTCTAGTCTCTACGGAAGATATCGCGTGTATAAACTTTTTCTTCTACGTCCTTTAAGCAATCATCAAAGCGATTGGCAATGATTGCTTTGCTCTGTTCCTTGAACTCATCAAGATTGTTTACAACCTTGCTTCCGAAGAATGTAGTTCCGTTTTCCAATGTTGGCTCGTAGATGATTACTTCTGCTCCCTTTGCCTTTATGCGCTTCATGATGCCCTGGATGGCTGACTGGCGGAAGTTGTCTGAGTTAGACTTCATGGTCAAGCGGTATACACCAATTACACAAGTCTGTTCCCTACTTGCATCCCACTGGCCGTTTTCTGCATAATAGCCAGCTTTACGCAATACAGCATCAGCAATGTAATCCTTGCGTGTGCGGTTTGACTCTACAATAGCTGACATCATGTTCTGAGGAACGTCGGCATAGTTAGCAAGGAGCTGCTTGGTGTCCTTAGGCAGGCAGTAGCCACCATAACCGAATGAAGGATTATTATAATGCGTACCGATACGTGGGTCAAGACCTACGCCTTCGATGATTGCCTTTGAATCAAGACCTTTCACTTCTGCGTAGGTATCAAGCTCGTTGAAGTAGCTAACGCGAAGTGCAAGGTATGTATTGGCGAAGAGCTTGACTGCTTCCGCCTCTTTCATTCCGACATACAATGTCGGAATGTCTTCCTTAATAGCTCCTTCCTGCAAAAGAGCAGCAAAAGTGTGAGCTGCTTCTTTCAACATCTCTACGTCGGTTACAGACTCGATGGCGTTGTTCTCGGCTTCGAACTCTGGCTTGTTGATAATCTTGGGGTAGCCAACGATGATACGGCTTGGGTAGAGGTTGTCATACAAGGCTTTGCTCTCACGAAGGAACTCAGGAGAGAAGAGGAGGTTGAACTTCTTTACTCCTTTCTGGGCATACTTCAAATAGAGGTTGCGGGTGTAGCCTACGGGGATGGTTGACTTGATGACCATTATGGCATCAGGATTTACTTCCAATACAAGGTCGATGACTTCCTCTACATGGGTGGTGTCGAAGTAGTTCTTAACTGGGTCGTAGTTGGTAGGAGCGGCGATAACCACAAAGTCGGCATCTGCATAAGCAGACTTGCCATCGAGTGTGGCTACAAGGTTTAATGGCTTTTCAGCCAAATACTTTTCGATATAATCGTCCTGAATAGGAGAAATCTTATTGTTAAGTTTCTCAACCTTTTCGGGGATTACATCTACTGCTGTTACATGATGATGTTGAGATAGCAATGTAGCTATACTCAGTCCTACGTAGCCTGTACCGGCTACGGCTACTTTAATGTCTTTAAAATCACGCATATTTTAGAATTTTGAATGTTAAATATTGAGCTTTGTAATCGGCTTTGCCGCTTGCCAGAGCAAGAATGTTGAGTTATTCTCGGCTAACGCTTGCGATTATGAATTGGTCAATTATGAATTGATTGTCTTTGAATACGGATTGATCTGATTCTGCTGATTTACAGGCTCAAAGCGAAGCATCTGAATAATCAGATAAATCTGTATTTATTTTTTTGAATACAGATTTTTCTGATTTTACTGATTTACTGGCTCAAAGCGAAGCGTCTGTTTAATCGGAATAATCCGTATTCATTTATTATTGAAGTTAGTGCTCAATTTAGGGCATATCCCTTTGTATAGGCACTTTTGCAAGTGCCTATATATTGAGATGTTAAAAATCTATTGTTTAGTAAACCGCCAATACAGCGTACCCACTATTTCACATTGTTCTTCGCATTGATATAGTTTACAAATGCACTACATGCTACAAGCATAAACTTTGCCTCATCAAAACCTGGGGCATCCTTCTCGTCCATCAAAGCATGGCGTATGCCAGTTGCTTTATCGTTGGTATAAACATACAACCTTTCAAATGCTGTCTTTAGCATATTAGACAATTGCAAGCCTTTCTTATCCAATTCCTTTAATGCATCTCCAAGGGTTGTTTTGCCAGTTATTTCTCTGCATATGTATTCCACAGCACTAATCGACTCTTTTATAGAATTACGATAATCAGGATTAGGTCTTTGAGACAACAATGCCATAGAAGTACTTAAATGTTCTGCAATCGGGTCACTAACTTTTAAAGCTTCCTCTATTTCGACAATTTCCTCTTCTGAGGTTATTTCAACAATTTGATTGTTTACAATTCTGTAAGCAAATCCAAGTTTTTGAAAACGTATATTAAGATACTGAACAAACTTTCTCAAAGCATCTTGACGAGCATTGTCACCATAGTTCTTAAACATCCACTTTATTGCAAATTCAAGCATGTCTAACTTCTTGTACCATATCACATCTGACTCTAAAACGGCAGTTGCTATAACCTTAGGCTGACCATTAAAAATATAAAAATTATTTTTTCGCTTATTTAGGAAGTGTATCCATATCGCCATCTCCATTGCTGTATAGGAATTTTCACATTCCCTTTCTTCATTTAAATCAATATTATTATAGTTCATACGAAGATTGTCAAATGCACTACAGATTGCATTCTGAATATCTATATTGATACACTCACGCACAAGAACATCTCGAGGTTTTACATAACCATATCTTTCAGAAAATAATGCCATAATGATTTATTTTTAAGTGATTGAATTATAATTATTGCTTAAGCAAATAATAATTGAACCAAGTGTTCCCCACCGCAGTATCGCTCTGCGCGTGCCGTCACTCGGATGGGGAATTGAATGTTGAGTTAGGCGCTGTGCGCAATGTTGAGTGTTGAATTGTCGGCGAAGCCGATGTTGGATTTTTCAATTAGGAATTTTGGAATCTTGATTATTCATGCAATTTGTCACTATCACGCAACCTTTGCTTAATTCCCTTCAAAGTCACGTTAGCCCAACGCTCATAGTTCTTTTTCAGCTCCTCTTTCTCTTCTGTAGAAAATTGAGAGTGCTCGATGTAATCTTTCATACATTCAACTGCCGTCTTCTTGAGCTGATCAAGATCAGAACTGAGAATCTTACTGGTAATGAGCTGCTCGGTAATTGTGCAAAACTTATAGCCATAAAAATAGGCACACATGTCTTTTGGTTCTAACTGTTCCATTTGAGTAAGTGATAATATGTTTATGACTTAAAGTTCAGCAGCGAAGAAAGCCATAACGTGAAGTGCTTACGAAGCACTTCATAAATTTTATAGTCATGGGCAATTTATTTGAGGACTCAACTTTGTACACTATCATATATTTTTACGCTCAATATATTTATAAAGTCTTTGTACAATTGATTTGTAGAATAAAGACCAGACGAGCCATAATTCTCGGCTTTGATTGAGCCATCTAATTTAGACAATGATGAAAGTTTCTCCCAAAAGAAATCGTACGAAAATCGATTCTCGTTCAAACCAACTGGAATATAATCTTTGAATAATTTCATCATTGCATTATAACCAGTCGTTTTATTCAATATTGATTTTTCATTCATCCAATCTTGTTGAAAAATATTTTTTAGGACAGAAAAATAGTTGTTCAAGATTTTATATACAGAAGTACTGTCTCTTCGTTTATAAAATTCCCAAAATAAATATTTGGTTACATCGTAACTAAAATCATCAAAGATTTCTTCTGTTTCACCTCTTGTAATCAAACGATCCTTTATAATATACCAATCGCTTTCACGATATGTCAAGCTAAAAAGCGGTCGTGCAAACGATGAAAGCGATATAAATCCGTTTTGTCCTCCTCCTAACATTCTGATACTATTATACCAAGGTGAATCTTTTGCATAATTGAAAGATTGTGCTATTTCAACCATCATCTTTCGTGGAGTGTAATACTTACTATCCAGTTCCAGATTCACATTGAGCGAAGGATCAACTTTGGTTTGTTCAGAATTTATAGTTGAGAATATCTCAGCCTGTTGCGAAATGTCCAAGTCAACAAATATAGACAATACTAATTCAAAATTATGACCTTTATAATTATCAAATCCTGCCAAACGATGCTGGCCATCAATAATTGTAAAAGTGTCATCATTCACTTTTAATGTCAAGACTCCATCTGTTTTATTAACTATATTACAACTTGAGACATTAACTATTATTGAATTTGGGAATGTTGCAAATACAGTGGTCAAATACTTCTTTATTTGAATCACCTTATCATTCTTTAATTCTCTTTGTATACCAAGCACTTCGTCATCGTTAGTAATATGCCTTCTATCAACCTTTGACATCGCCCATAAATCAGAATACGAGATTTTTGTGATGTAAAAATCACCAATGGGCTGTTGAACTTTTATTGTATTTAAAGATATAGTATTCATAATTGTATTTTAATGCCATTAACATTCGTGCTTGTTTTCTCTTTTGCTGCTTTTGCCGTCTTTAGCCTCATGGCTTTAACTTCATCGTATTTACTGATTAGTCCAAAGAACAAAGCAAGAATAAGAGTCGCAAGCGTACCGTTCTTATAGAGTGACAACTGAAAAATTTGTATTCCCTTACTTATTTCAACCATAGAAATTGCAAAAAACACAATAGTCACAACATAACAAAACAATATCAATAAACGTAATATCCGGTTTTCTTTATGCTCAATGCTTGTAACTAACAATATAGCTGTGTACAATGAAGCATTAGTAACCAATATGATATTTAAAATATCTATTGATACTGTAAACTGTTCTTGTCGAATTCCCCAAATAACAAGAATTTGGATAATAGGAAAAGAATAAGTCATAAGAAACCAAATAAACGATTCCCTAAAGGTTGACGGTAAATTTCGTAAAAACAACATCAACAATTCCATTTGTTTATACTCTTTTAGAGATTTCATATGTAGTGTATGAACTTAGTTATAAAGAAAAGGGCTCAAGACCCGAAGCCCTTTTTGTGGCAACCATGTCGCCTGTACAGACCTATGTGTGTGATATTATTTAGGTCCTGTGGTCTGCACTTTATCTTATCCATATGCCTTGGTTTTAAGCATAGACCTCTTGCGAAATCTTTGCATTCAATTCCTTGGTCACATGTAGTTTGTTCCAATTGGTAAACATATATCTGCCATTCTTAAAATAGGACAACAGTTTATTTGTTTCTTTGGGGTCTAATTCAAAAGAATTACCAACTTTTTTCTTTTCATCATCATTAAGATAAGGACATGCCATAAGGTCCAAAAGCAATATCACTATTTCAGAAGTTTTCTTGCGAAGATCTTCTGGAGTACTTTCTATACGCTCACAGGCTTTTGCAACTACCAACTTCTTCAGCTCACTATACTTTGCCTTATTACTGAAATAATAAAGTAGAAGTGTTATAGATAGTGCATTCATATGTGGCATTTGCTTTATTCCTTTATCATTCACAGATACTCCAAGATATTTTTCTATGACATCAGGTGAGAGAAGATATTTGTTTCTCATACTGCGGAGAGTTATGAGAAAATACAATGTCTCTAACTGGACATTTTCGTTATAATGACTACATTGGAATACAACATTGATTTCATCTTGTATTTTCTTGAAGACATTAGCTCGTATATCATCTGTGAAGCGTTTGTACTGATGTATCTCCTTTTTCCTTTTATCATTCTTAGTCTCTGTATATACACTGTCAAGATAGATGATAATGTTATTCAAGAGAATCATCATTTTCAATGTGGAATTAACCTGCTTATTAAAAGAATATATAAAGAAAGAGGAATCCAACAGATTGAATAGAAACAATGACAATTCGTGCTCCATTATTCGCTTCCGTTTTTCTACTTCTTCGCGTTTCTCTTTTGGCAATTTCTTTATTTTTTCCGATAAACACAATGGTTTGTACAGACTATCATATTTTTTAAGCATCCTTTCGCATTTGGTAGCTATGCGTGAAATCGTGTAATTAAGAACGTCCTTAGCCTCTACATTGTTAGTCTTTAGGATATCTTGGAAGACAGAACTGAAGTAAGATGAACGAAAATAAAGAGTGTGTTTCTTTTTGAGAACATTCTCTAAACGCTCTTTGTTAATATTATATTCCTTCTCATCACTCTCGATAATGGTTGATATATCTTTGTCTTCTTCATCATCCTCATTGTACTTGAGCACATCATCATCAATATTGATACTAACGGTTTCATTGATAAGTCGGTCTATTGCAAGTTTTGCTCTTGAAATAGGAGTGATGAAAGGTCTAACAAAATCTTCTGTCTTTTCTTTGCTTATACTTAGTTTGTATTCGTTAAGATGTCGTGCAAAGCTTTCATTTGCAACCTCAAGAACATCTTGATTATTGTAGAAAAAGAAGTAATCGTCCACATATCGATAACATTCATAATCTACATTCCATCGATACCCTTTAGCCAATAAATCATTCTCAACGCAACAATCTATGTATTGAAGTATTATCTCCGCAAAAATACGTGAGAACTCAGGACCTATAACAATTCCATTTGTCTCGTTGTAGTTCATTTTCTGCATCAAACTATCCCATACACATCCTAATGTCCCATCTTCACTACCATTGAAAAATTGCTTGTATATAGCCTTTCCACCATTGGTTGCCCATGCTATTGAATGAGTATATATACTATTGAAGCATGACTGTATGTCAAATTTTCGAAGATTAGTGAACTTCTTTTCAGCTCTTTGATAACGATAGTCCTCATAAAAATGAAAAATTTGCGTGTATCGTTTGTATGAGAAAAATGTTTTAAGATTTTCATATTCGTTAAAGAATAATTCCAAATCATCTGAACGCTTACCAAGAAGAGTATGATGCAATCTGTCACGATAGTAAAAATAACATGCAACAGCATGTGGATGACGCAAAGAGAATCTACTCTGTTGACAATAGTAGAGAATTAGGCTCTTGTACTTCTCATAGAAAGCTACCATCTTTATTTGATCAGCTGGATGAACAACTGCCAACTCTCTATATTTTCCTCGTTTATGTATAACACGATAAGAAAAAGGTATAGTAGAATTGTTTTTGCCAACCTTTATTTCATTTATTCCATTAAGATCGTTGAAATTTTTGCCAAAGAGAATCGCTAAAATTTGACGAACTCCATCAGAAGTGTTCTTATTCCATCTTATCTTGTTGTCTTTAGAATTTAATGGATTTATTACATATTCCACTCCGTTTTTTACTAAGAAACGATAAAAGAAACGGTTGGTAAAAGTGATAGGCAACTCGTATGGCAAAACATCAGAAAATACCACTCTTTCCTTCTTATATCGTAGCTTTATCTTCTTTCGCTTCATAATTCAACCACCTCATTATTTCCTTCAATCGCTTACCTGACAAGGAATACATCTTCCTTGTTTTCCATGATTCTACAAAATCAAACTTTCTGATTCTGTTATATAATGCTTCCTCATATCTCTTTTGTTCTTCTTGGTTTAAGAACAATTCAGGGTGGAGAGATAACTTCTTTCCACAGAGATATTTTGTTAAATCCTGAAGTTGACTCAAATCTTCATCTAACAAATCACTATTAAAATAGAGACCTGTTTTGATACCTGATTTGGATTTGTGTAATCTTACATTTCCTGTTATAAGCTTCAATGAATCAACTAAATCTTTTCGGGCTTTATGTAGATCATATTTATTGATGGAATCGAAATGCTTGAAAGCATTATCAATCCTTCGAGTTATACGTTTATACTTATCTGATGACAATTGAAATGAAACATCTGTATTTTTCAATTTACCATTTTGGCAATCAACTACGATTGTAAGTTCATAACCCAAGTATGTCAGTTTTGACGGAGAAGTTTTTTGTGCAAAATAATCTATCAAAGAGCATTTCGAATCTTTCGATGGCTTTAAAAATAAATTATATTGTCGAAATTCATTTTCCAAATCATTATAATATTGCTCAATTGTTTTACCATGAGGAAGTTGGGCAAGCAATATAAAGATATCGTCAACATAACGCACGTAGAAGATAACCTCTGGTCGTTTTCTTATAGTGGTATCCAAATCACGCATGTAAATCTCAGACAATAGCGAACTAATTCCTATTCCACGTGGCACGCCATAACCTTCTTCCATCCCCTCACAATCCTCGTCTGTAAGGTTTTTCTTCTCTTCTTCATATTGATTGAGTATGGCTTTTACAAACACTTTCGACTTATATGAAAGAAGGGTGTTGTCCATAATTGAATGCAACAACCTTTCTTGGGATATGGATTCGAAAAACGAAGAAACATCTGTACGGATTATATAATAAGGCCGCTTTGTTTTCAGCAATAACTTTATATTAGCCATTATGAGATGGCGGTTTGCCTGTTTTACCTTAAAGGTTTTCTGCAAATTACATTGCAGTTGTTTCATGGCAAAAAGTTGAGAATGATTACGACTATCAATCTTGAAACCCACCTTTCTACCAATTTTTACCTTTATTAAATGAAAACGAAAATTGGAACTATTCACATTATTAGACAAGGAATCGGTATATGACAGAAGACTTTCTTGTTTCTTTTCTCTTAGATTTTTCAATTTCTGTTTAAATTGGGTAATTTCTAAGACATCATCATCTGTCCTATCCTGTTTCTTCTTATATCTTAGTTCGTGGAGCCGCTTGTTTGCCTCCTGTATTTCCTCAACAACATTCTGAAAGGATAAACTCATGGATTCCTTTGGAATATTTCCCATACGATTTTCCTTTTCATAGATTGTCATGAAATTCTTTGAAGAAAATGTTTGGTCTAGCATACAGATTAATTTACTTTTTCGTACTAAGTACAAATTAATTGGTGGTGACTTAAAGCGTAAGCACTCAATTGCTTCTAACCCCTTATAAACAGGGACTGACAACCATTGATTATGTAAACCATCAATACAGCGTCCCACTATTTATAAGTGGGTTAACTGCATCGTTATTTCTCTAAATCCATGAACTTTCGCCAATCCATCACACAGAAAGGACTGCCATATTCTTCATATGCCTCCATCGCTGCAATCTTTGCGATTCCTTTATCAAGATAGGCAACATCTTCTGCAAGAACTTTCCCAGCCTCGATTTGTATATTAAATGTTAACTTATTTCTATTGTAGAAGTTTTACTTTTTCAATTATTGCTTTCTGCATTTCAGCCCATGAAGTTTTATCAAACATTTTGGGCATAGGTTGCATTTCTGCGTCCTCGAAATAAGTAAAGCTCATTGAATGCAGGCTCTTGCATCAAGGATTTTAATAGTTCCAATGTCCTTGGTTCAACTGTTTCATACGATAGCATCTGTATTCCTCCTTTCTTGTGTTTGAAATGGCACATATATATGAGAGGCATCTGGAATCGAGTGAACGTAGATTCTTACAAATATCTACGATTCTATCTTTGCCATAATAGCATAATAGTAATTTCCAATCACTCCAATTGCCATATTCCAAAACTCTTTGCACAAAAAAAGAAGGATACTTATCCATATCAGCCTGCGACTTGTCCACATCCCAAAACAAGACGGGGGACAGTTTTTTTATACACTCTGTAGCGTTCATATGCATAGTCTTTATTGTTTAAAAACAAAGGTAACGAAGCAAATATAGCCTTGGCATGTAGAAAGAATGGCTCACGTCTACAGACGTAGTCAATCAATATATTAGTGTCAACAAATACGTTCATACTCCATATTTGTTATGTGCAACTACAGCTTTTGTATCTTCATTGACAGGTACTGGAGTCGTAAAATCGTCAGCAACGAAAGAGTCCATATAATCCATGGCTTTCTTAAAGGCATCAGTTTGTGTAAAACTTACATCAGCCGCACTTTTTATTATAGTGCTCATTTTATACTCCTCCTTACTTTTAAACTACTTATGCAAAGATTACCTACTGTTCAATTATAATGATACTAAGGACGCTGCCCATTCAGGTATATCTTCAGAATATTTCTTTATCAAGTGTCCATCAGTTGTTCGATAAAGCAATTGCGGCAACTCATTATCTCGTGAATTATCGTAAATATATGCTCTGTCAACAAAACTTATAGCCTGAGCAGCAAGTGCCAACGACTTGTAATATCTACTGAACACCTTTGAAATGGGAACTTCATGTCCTCCATTAAGATAACGTTGAGCTATTCGCAACACATTTATCTCTGGATTCTCTGTACATACATAAAAGAATCGGATAAAGAAACCTTCCGCATGTGCTTTTTGAAGAAATTCTAGGGCGGAGCTCTTTTACCATGATTATTGACTATTAGATGAAAGTGTTTGTCTTTGTCTCTGTATCAACTCTATAGTTTCTTGCATCTTCTGCTTTAAAACCTGTTTTGCATTATACGAGCTTTGCCTTGCAGAACAAGCTACTTGATACATTAATTCATGAAGCATGGCATCTGTTGGTTCTTCCATAGATGTCAAACGATATTCTTTGATACTCATATACACCCTCCTTTTTTCTGCAAAGATAAGCTATATCTTCCATTTTTACAAGGATTTTGACACGAATTTTCAAATGTTTGGGGGTTATTCCCCATACAGTTCCTTCATAAACGCCATCATTCTCAGGTCTTTTGCCGACGGTCCTTTCTTGCCTTGCAGAGCAAGGTCGAGGTATACTTTATAGTCATCGGAGAGAGCCTTTCGAAGTTCAGCTGGCATGAGCATGTACCATTATCCTTTTTCTTCATCGCAATAGGTCACTACCATTTTGAAGGATATAAGAAGTCTTACGCTCCTTGCGGACAACGTAAGTACTATCTCTTGCAGACTTTCAGCATGTTGGCTTTTGTGGTGCTGCCAAGAATCTGAGAAAGACGAATAGCGTCAGCGGTATAGGTTTTGGAGGGTAATGTAATCATTTACAAAACTTAAAGTTTAGTTATCTCTTCCTGTGAAAGGCCTGTTGCTTTCATTATAGCGTCAATAGGCATATCCATTTCAAGAAGTTTTTTTGCTATTTCTACAGCTTTGTCTTTTTTACCTTCTGCAAGACCTTCCGCACGACCTTCTACAAGACCTTCCGCACGACCTTTTGCAAGTCCTTTTGCAAGTCCTTTCTCTTCTGCATTATCCAGCGAGTTCTTCATGTCGCGATAAGCTTTGAGACTGTCCTCATATTCACGAAGCTCAGTTTTTGAGAATCTTGCGATTTCAGCCTGATTAAACAAACGACTAAAGACTTCTGTTTGGAGATACCTGGGTTGACGGTCAAGACGCGAGAGGTTTTGAAGAACATAAATCCACTTGTCATAATTGGTCTTTAGTTCTTCTATACTCTTTTTGAACTTGGCTATTTCAACATACTTAAATGTGAGTTTATCGTTGAACACTCGATGTGTCTGCTTGTCAAGCAAGCCGACGTCGTGATTGATTGTATCTTGTGCAAAAGCAGAATCTGTCATGTCGTAGTTGAGTAATGCAACAACATAAACATGCTTGAGTTCATAATTCCATACTTCTCCTTTTTGCGCTTGCTCACGAATAGGGAATGTGGCATAATAGAGGGAACGGTCTTTGAAGTATTTCTGACTGGCATTCTGCATCTCAACGATAAACTTCTCGCCCTTCTCATTCTCACAATATACGTCGAATATAGCCTTGCGGTCTGCACGTACATCACCAACATGCTCACTATTAAGGAATGTCACGTCCTTTACAACCTGTTCACCATCAAACAGAGAGTTGAGAAAATCAATTAACAAATCCTTATTGGGATTAGTGCCAAAGATTCGCTTGAAACCGAAATCGGTCAGCAAACTGATATATCGTTCTTCTGTGTATCGCATAACCTTTATATTAAATTTGTATTATAACACAAAGATAAAGGATATATTCCATATTTACAAGAATATTGGCACAATTTTGATTATTGAGTGTTGTAATCGGCTTTACCACTTGCCAGAGCAAGAAAAAAGTAATATAATATTCTTGGCTATTTAATATATGTTCAAGTGGCATTTAATATATATTAAAAGGACATTTAATATAATATAAATGGCGAAGTAATATATAATGCTGTAATGTGGCTACTTGAGTGGGGTAATGTGGCTACTTGAGTGGGGTAATGTGGCTACTTGAGTGAGGGTGTGTCAAAACTCCCAATATAAATAACAAAAAACTCGTTGTACGTTC